>JADMIO011417960.1_pt1 | contig 73613 bp, 41 predicted proteins | sample 8958161 | NCBI WGS metagenome assembly JADMIO01 (sample SAMN16585339, study PRJNA669376) | soil metagenome | isolation source: Crop rotation soil | place: USA: Cullars Rotation, Alabama | collected 2011
GACTTCAAGTCACGTGAATTCCAAGCTTCGGATCCCACTGTGCTGGAAAGGGCTCTTCATATTCACCATAGATAGAGTAGTATCTTAAGTTGGCAACAGGTATCTGTAAAATAGTACCATAATATTTTATCATGTTTGCCGCTGATGCCTTGGTAACAGCATAGTGACTGTTGGGCTGCAATTCGGCATTTTCAAGAGGAGCCTCACAATTTAATCCATACTCAGAAGAACTACCGGCATGTACAAACGCTTTTATATTATAAGCAGAACTTACCTCGAGCAGGTTCAGTAATCCAATTACATTGGTCTTGTAAATTAAGTTTACATCTGTTTGTTTGGAATAAGCTCCATAGGCAGCTAAATCGAAAATGGTTTTGAATTTATTTTTCTTAAATAAATTATCAAGTTCATGCTTATTGGTGATATCAGCTCTTATGATCCTGTCTTCCTGCAGATCATCAATGCGCCAGGGAACGAAGGAGGTAGAAGTAATTGCATACACATCATCCCTGTATTTAAGTATATACCTGAACAGGTTGCTTCCGATAAAGCCACCTGCACCAAATACTACAATGGGGCCAGCCAGTTTTTGTACTTCCGTTTTTATTTGTGCATCCAGCATGTTAGTTGCGTATAAATTCTATGATCTTATTTTCAAGATTTTTTCCACCCAAATTATTTTCTTCCTGGTGCCAGCTTTGAGAGCCATACCTGCCACTCGGATAACCGGATGCAAAAAGAGTAAAATATTTTATAGGGATGTTAAGTTGTTTTAATAAAAGACTAGCGAGTGTCTCATGCAAACCGCATTGTCCCTGGTGCTCTTCCAATACAATTACTTTCTTTACATCATTGATGGTTTCTATAAGCTGCGCAGGAATATCATACACAGGAAATTTGCTGACCAGCCATATTTCAAGTTCATCCTGTATTTGCTGTGGCAGTTTAAATAAATTATCTGCAACCGTTCCTGTAGCAATAACAATTGCTTTTGATGAATTGCTGTTTTTAATTTTTCTCCATTGAGAAAAAACAGGAATACCCGGTTGTGCAGATGCAAGGTTCAACCGTAAGTAATTGGGGGATGGATCCTTTATCATCTCACTCAAAGTGGATGCAACATCTTCGGCAGTAAACGGTACAAACACCTGCATGTTTGGCAATATGCGCATGGTTCCAATGTCTTCAATATTATGATGGGTGCTGCCCATGATGCCGTAGCCGTAACCGCCACCGTTAGCAATGATCTTAACTGGCAGGTTGTGAAGGCAAATATCATTTCTTAACTGTTCGTAAGGCCTTAATGTAATAAAAGGGGAAATGCTGTATATAAAAGGAAGCAAACCTTCATAAGCAAGCGATGCCGCCATCGTTGCCATATTTTGTTCTGCAACACCAGCGTTGATAAACCTTTCTCCCAGGGTTTCCTGTACGCCTTCCAATGCCATAAATCCAAGATCGCCTGTAAGGAAAACGATCTTGTCATTTGTTTTAGCAATATCCACGATCGCCTGTGCAAATTCTTTCCGCATTATTGCAGTATTAGTTTTTGAAAATCTGAATCGGTTAACGGAAGGTAATGACAATCTACGGTATCCTGCAGTGTAAGGTCTTTTCCCTTTGTTGTATTGCAGATCACTGCCAATGGCTTTTCATTGCGAAATTGTGTAACGCTGGTTTTTAACGAATCAAAATCATGGCCGTCTGCAGCTACTACTTCGAATCCAAAACTCTCTAATTTTTTATCCAGTGGTTCCAGTTTCATGGTGTCTTCAGTTCTGCCAAATCCCTGGATGAAATTTCTGTCAATGAACCACAAAACATTTTTCAGGTTATGGTGTGACATAAATAATGCTGCTTCCCATGTACTTCCTTCATTCAACTCCCCGTCGGAAGTGATACAATATATTTTTTTATCTGTTCTTTTCAGTTTGTTGGCCAATCCCAAACCTGCTGCTATCGACAAACCATGTCCCAAACTGCCCGTAGCGAATGGAATGCCCTTGATCTTATTTACCGGCGGATGTGCAGATAACAGCGTTCCGTTCTTATAAAAACTCCCTATTTCTTCTTCAGAAATAACGCCGTCTTCTGCAAGTACACTATACAGTAATGCTGCAGCATGGCCCTTGGACAGGATGAGTTCATCATCGCCTTTCATCAGTTGAAATTTAATAAAAGTGATGATCTCCAGGCACGATAAAGAGCAACCCACATGACCTGCATTTGCTGCTTTATACATTTTAATTAGGCGGTTCCGAATTGAATTTCGTTTGATTTCTAACATCTGATCTTGATTAATATCTGGCGTGTAAAGGTATTAAGTTTGTATTGTATATGAGCCAGGACTATTGCGCAAATTTAGTCAAACTTAAGGTAGTGTGGAGATGTAAAACACGATACGTCATTGCGAGGAACGAAGCAATCAATCTAATTAGAAATTAAAAGTGTACTTATACAAAAGTTGTCAGGCTGAGCTTGTCGAAGCCGAATTAATAAGAAAGAGCGCCTTCGACAAGCTCAGGCTGACAGGCAAGTATTAATCTTAATCAAAACTTCCTGAAAACACATCGAAGCTTAACAGGTTCAATTGCTCCTTCCTGTTCTCACTAAAAATATTGAAATCAAAATATGCATTTTCATTATTTGGTAAGATGCTGAAACAGGTCCTGTTCTTTTTGCTCAATATTCCAACGCCCCAATCGCTGTCTATACAGCATGAATAATAAATGGTACGGGCTTTTACAAATGCTTTCCAGGTAGTACCGTTCCAAAATCCATCAGCGGGGCTATTCACAAAATCATATGTTTCCCTTGCATGGTATTCAGTTGGTGGGTTACAGTCGTGCATGACAATAAATCCGTCTTCAGATAAAAATTGAATTGAATTAAGAATATCTTTTTCCACCTGGTATGCTAAATGCAAACCATCAATAAAGATGATGTCAAATTTTATATCATTTAAAATGCTTAGTTTATTTTCATTTAACTGGAGAAAAAATTCATCAGATGTTATTTTAAAATCAACAGGGTTTGATTCAAACTCAAAACCGGGGTCAACAGAATATTTATTTTTAATATTGACCAGGTTAAAATTATCATCAGGATTCCTAACGCCAATTTCCAGGTAATACTGTGCATTGATCTTCCCGGATAAAAAATTGATCACATCATGCCGTTTGGGATTTTTCGCCATTTCCTTTTGAGTGAGCTCGCTCACAGATGCGAAAGCTTTATCATTATTGAACCTTCTTCCTAACTGGTACAATTTATTTTGCTGTATATTTTTAACTATATGCTTCATGGATCATTTCTTATTGGAACCAATAAAGTTGTTTTTATATTATTAATAAATGTCTACAGTTTCATAGAATATTTCTATATCATAAAAATAAAGTTACAAACAGGACAATGGGGGTAGGAAAAATGTTTTTATTTATTTACAAACGGTATTACGATGATATCATTGGCAAATGAAAACCAATTAATATAAGGTTCCAGCTTTTTTTTGCAATAAAATACCAGCAGCAAACAAAAGCTTTGACCAAATACCATAAGAAGTTACTTCTTCATCCTGGTGGTGAAATCCAAACCTAATAAGCGCATCTTCCAAATAAACATTTTTGCAATACCCCTGGCTTAAAGTATTATATCCTTTATCCTTCATGTATTTTTTTGCTTCGTCCAGGTCAACAGTAACGGTATGCGTGGAATCATCATAAAAGTTGATGGTTGTACAGGAAAAACCATTTTCAATAAATTCACTTCGTGGAGGTAAATGAACTGTATGCAATGAAGGTGTTTCTATATAAATGGTACCATCTTCTTTCAAAACCCTGTCACACTCTGATAACAGCGCCTTCCAATCCTTCACATGTTCTATAAGATGACTCATAAATACAAAATTGAAAGACTTGTCGGGAAAAGGTAATTTTTCTTCGTCAAGGTTTACTTTAAAAAAAGCATCCAGGGTCGTTTTTTGCGTGGGGGTATATAGATCAATTCCGGTGATGTGAACATCATTTCGTTTCGGGAAAAGGTAATTTTTCCAATGGCCCAATCCACCGGCACCACAACCTACGTCAAGCACTTTTGAATTTGGAGAACAATTTTTTATGGAAGAAAAACGAGGATGGTATTGATAATACTGGGAAATAAGATATTCCCTATCTGAGTTTTTTTCTTCAGGAACGACTTCTTTAGCAATTTTTAATATTTCTGCAATAGTGTCTTTCATTCCCAACTATTTTTAAAGTTAATAAATTTAAGGAGTATCATTGGTCAGCAAATTTTGTAATTGATCATAAGCGTTGTTCCATGTAAAATATTTATTGATATAAGCTGTTTCCGCTAAGCTCATGTTAATAAGCTTCTCCTGGTCGTTGTATACAGCAATGATCTCACGGGCAAAACTTTCTGCATCATCATAAGCGCTGAGAACACTTGCTATTCCTGGCATTCCTTCCAAACCAATTGTTGTGGAAACAATCGGTAATCCATTATACATCGCTTCTACTGTTTTTCCTTTTACGCCGGCGCCATACCTCATAGGAATAACAGCCATTCTTGTTTGCGTATATATTTGTTTGAGTTCAAATTCACTTACAAAACCTTTGACATCTATGTTTTCACTTTGTAAATTATTTATTTCATTGGTAGCTTTCGATCCTACTATTATAAATTTAACAGCACCGATCTTAGCGGTAACCAGCGGCCATACATGTTTACAAAACCACAATACACCATCGGTATTTGGCGGATGCCCAAACCCGCCTACAAATAAAATATCCTTCCTGCCGGAAAAATCAGTAATAGGTGTAGCAGGTTCTTTAAAAAAATATGGAAGTATCGTTGATACTTTATACGACGGGTTAATTTGCAGGATCGCTTCGGTCTCATCCGCACTGGGTGTAAGAATATAATCGGAATTCTCATAGATATACTGCTCCTTTGATCTCCATTGATTCGATGAATTCAATGTCTCCGGATCTTTATCGATCTCGTACTTCCTCAGCTCTCTTAAAAAATGGAGATCATGCCCGTAATATAAAATTTTTGCGTTTGTATTTTGTTTGAAATAAGTTATATAATTCAGGGAAGTGTGCGGACGATGCAGGAAAACAAAATCAATGAACTCTTTGTTTGTTTGTACCCAGGTTTTCCAGTTTTCTTTATACCATTTTCCATACAAAACCTCGATACCCATTTTTTGAAGGATCGTTGTGTATGGTTCTGCCCTGAAAAAATTATCGCCAATAAACTTTACATTCAGGCCCAATGAAACTAAAAGTTCCAGGTATTGAAAAACAGTTTTAGAACCCGCATCTTTATCCGGCTCCGGAACATAGTGATCGATAACCAAAATGGTTTTCTTGCCGGCACTTCTATCCCTGGCATAAAATACTTTTTGTCCATCGGGAAGTTGTTCTGTTATTAAAACCTCCTTCCATTTTTCATACAATTTTTTTTGATTCAATACCCTGACAGATTGAATGGATAATTTTCCGTTCTCAGTTTTTTCTTCTTTTCCATGCGACACACTTTCAAAGTGAACAACTTCCGATAAAGGTTGAAACATTACTTTATAACCTTCTTTGCGTATCGCAAATGCAAGGTCAGAATCTTCACAATATGCAGGTGCATAGCGTTCATCGAATCCGCCAAGTTTTTGCCAGAGGTCTTTTCTTACCATGATCGAAGCACCTGAAATATAATCAGCTTCTTTTACGTAATTATATTCAGGAGCATCCGGGTCCTGGTTCCTGCCATAGTTCCATCCATTGGCATTGTTCCAGATAATACCACCGGCTTCCTGCAGGCTTCCATCGGGGTACACCAGTTTTGACCCTACCATTCCTATCTTGTCGTCACTTTTTATAAGGTTTACCAATGGTGAAAGCCAGTTGGGCATTACTTCGGTATCGTTGTTTAAAAATAAAATGAATGCTCCGCGGGCGCTTTTGGCAGCATTGTTACAGTTTTTCAAAAAGCCGAGGTTAACATCATTGTAAACGTGTACGAGGTTTACGATCTTATCTGTGCAATGCTGCGTTTGATCCGTAGAGCCATCGTCTGCCAGTATGATCTCGTAAGAAACCCCCGAAGTATTTTCGATAATGCTCTTGATGCACCTGTAATTCATTTCCCATGCATTGTAAACCGGGATGATGATCGAAACAACAGGCTCATCGGTAAAAGGAATGGTCAGTACTTTGGAGTAATCTACATTTTTTTGAAGTTTTAAAACTTTCGCATGTGCTTTTCCGGTAGTGTTGCGTTTCTTTTTTGATTTGAATAAGTTAACAAAACTGTTTATTCGCTTGCTAACAGGAGAATCGCCGGACAGGTATTTCTTTTTAACAGCATATAGCTTTAAGATAAGCTTCCAGTCTTTGGAATAGTAAAGCTTGATGAGCTTGTCATCGTTAAAAATATTATTAAGTTTTTCCTTTTCTTTTTCAAGATCAAGTTCAACCTTTTTCTTTTCTTCTAATAGATTCTTGTAGTTTGTTTCTAAGGTGCTGAATTCCGTTTTTAATTTACTGATCTCTTTTTCGAGAACAATTCCCCAAAGCTGTAATTTCTCTATTTCTTCGTTACTCCCTTTATTATCGTTTTTGTCTGGCATAAATTGAATAAGCGTTTAAAATATATCTGCAAAAACATTGGCCTTTTCTAAATAAATAATGAACTGTCAGGTTGAGCTTGTCGAAACCGGTATACTAACTATCTAACCTGCCTTCGACAAGCTCAGGCTGACAATACTCTAAATATTATATATATGCATTCATCAGTTTTGGTTGCTTAAATAACGGATCAGCCATTTGTGCCCCCGAGTTTTATATTTAATTCTGTCAGTTGTTTATCATCAATGGTACCGGGTGCATCTATCATTACATCTCTTCCTGAATTATTTTTCGGAAATGCAATGAAGTCGCGAATGGTTTCGCTGCCGCCAATGATCGCACATAGCCTGTCGAAACCAAAAGCAATACCACCGTGTGGTGGTGCACCATATTCAAAAGCACCCAACAGGAAACCAAATTTATGTTGTTGTTCCTGAACATCCATTCCCAGGGCGGCAAACATTTTTTCCTGTAACTCACGTTGGTAGATCCTGATCGAACCGCCACCCACTTCATTTCCATTCAATACCATATCATAAGCATTTGCTTTGATGTTGGCATAAGGATGTTTCAAATATTCAGCAGCATTTTCAATAACAGGATTGTTGTTAATCATGGTCGCAATATCAGAAGGTTTTGGTGATGTGAATGGATGATGGCGTGCCACCCAGCGGTTATCTTCTTCTGCATATTCAAACAAAGGGAAATCCAGTACCCATAACAATTTAAATTCTTCAGGGTTGCGAAGGCCCAGTGATTGTGCCATATACAGGCGCAGGTCGCTAATGGCTTTTCGTGTTCTTTCTTCTGCACCGGCTAAGATCAAAATAAGATCACCTGGTTTTGCATTGGCCGCCATAGCAATGGCTTTTAATTTTTCTGCATCGTAAAATTTATCCACGCTGCTTTTATAAGTTCCGTCTGCATTACATTTAATAAATACCAAACCTTTCATACCAACCTGCGGACGTTTAACCCATTCAGTTAGCTCATCTGTTTGCTTGCGGGTGTATTCACTGCAACCGGGAGCTGCAATAGCTACCACTGTTTCGGCTTCATCAAATACTTTAAAATCAACACCGGATATCAATGATGAAATATCTTTTTGCGTAGTAAAACTATGAGCAGGGAATTTCAGGTTACATAATTTCATATCGAAACGGATATCTGGCTTATCATTTCCATAGACCCACATGGCATCTTCCCATGTCATCCTTGCTATTTTTTCTGAATAGTCGATGTTCTTTACGTCTTTAAAGATGCGTCTTACCATACCTTCAAACGTGTTGATGATGTCTTCCTGTTCAACGAAACACATTTCACAATCTATTTGAGTGAACTCAGGTTGCCTGTCGGCACGAAGGTCTTCATCACGAAAACATTTTACGATCTGGTAATAACGATCGTATCCACTCACCATCAGCAATTGCTTGAATGTTTGTGGAGATTGTGGCAGTGCATAGAATTGTCCTGCATTCATACGACTGGGTACAACAAAATCCCTTGCGCCTTCCGGTGTAGATTTAATTAAGAAAGGTGTTTCAATATCAAGAAAATTATTTTCATGTAAATAATTCCTTGCGCTGCGGGCAACAGCATAGCGTAATTCTAAATTTTTCTTTACTGCATTTCTTCTCAGGTCCAAAAAGCGGTATTTCATCCTGATGTCATCGCCACCGTCTGTATCATCCTGTATGGTAAATGGGGGAGTAGCCGATTTATTTAAAATTTTAAAAGTAGTAACGAGTATTTCAATATCACCTGTTGGAATATTGCTGTTCTTGCTACTGCGTTCATTTACGGTGCCGTTTGCCTGCAACACAAATTCACGGCCAAGTGGGTTTGCATCCAATTCGCCATTTAAACTTTCCGAAAAAAGCAATTGGGTAATACCGTACCTGTCACGCAGGTCAACGAAAGTGATCGATCCGAATTTGCGCACGGTTTGTACCCAGCCGGCAAGGGTAACTTCTTTATTTTTATCTGCAAGTCTTAATTCACCGCAAGTGTGTGTACGAAACATCTTATTTAATTATTGAGCGGCAAAGATAAGCTGTGTAGCTTTTATCTGGGAAAAGCTATCTATAATTTTATAATATATTTCATTGAAACAGCTATTTCATCGAATAAGTTGGTGCTGTTGTGTCGCTTGCTGCCGGAAGTGGTTCGCAATTGCAGTTTTTAGGTTTTAATTTTTCTGCTTCAGTAGATATTTTTTCAATGGTCCTTATTTTATCAGCATTTTTTGAGTCTTTTACTTCTGTATCAATTCCATCAAGTCTTAATAATTCTATCTGTTTCTGCATGCCTTCCTTCGTTGTCTCATAAAGTGTGATATTAATGGTTTGAGTTGCAGCAACAAAGAAATCTGTTTTTCCAAAAACAAGTTTGCCGTCAACTTCTGCAAATGCGAGTACAATGCATGGAGCATTTTGAGGCAATGGAATTTTTCCATTCGTTTCATCAAAACCGTATAGTTTTCCATCATTTAACTTGCCGCCTTCCAGGAAAGCTTTTACAGAAGGGACAATAAGCAACACATTGAATTCTGCTTCATAATTTCCCTGTAATCTTACAAACAATTCGCTGGGAGAACAATTTGAACGTTCCTTCAATAAGATATCAATATTATACCACCCAAAAGTTTTTATATTAACTGTATAAAAAGTAGCTTTTACAGAAGTAGGCTGCACTTTTTCCGCGGAGTCGATTGGAGCTAAAAAAACAGCCCCTGTATCGGGTGAAGCAGCAAATTGAGTTGGAGGAAATGTTACTTCCCTGTCCAGCGTAAAAAAATCTTCTGTTGTACTTTCCAAATCCGATTTTTTACTTGCTATATCCCACAATGCTTCCTGGTATTTATAACAACTATCTACACAAAGAAATTCTTTTTCATCTGTAGTGTCTTTGGCAAAATATTTAGCGGGCGCTTTCCAGTTTTTATCAGCAGAGGTTTCTACATAAGCAAGAATATTATTTATATCGGTGTTTGTTAAGCCAGTGAATGCAGTCATTATTGTAGGTCTCCATCTATCACAAACAAGTTTGGCCTGGGCATCATACTCATTCATACCGGCGGGATTGCGAATAAAATGATAGATCCATTGTAGCTTACTTCTTTTTGTAATACCTGCCAATGCAGGACCTGTATAATCACTGCCTGGTTTATGACAGTTGGCGCAATATGATTTAAATAATTGTTTACCGGCTTCAATATTTAACTGAAATGAATCTTTTGGTAATGGTTCCGGTTCTGTCCAGTTTATTTTTCCCGCTGAATCCACTCCTTTAAAAACATTCATGTCTGCTTTATAATCTTTGGTTGGTATTAATACTTTCAGTTCTTTTTTTATAGAAACTTTATAACCGCTTGCCGCATTTACATACATCATGCCTCCGCTGCTTAAAGCCTGTTTGCCACTTAAAGTTGTAAGGCCAGCCAAAACAATATCTGTATTATTGAGTGCTTCTTTAATTTCAAGTTTTATATTTTGACTATCACTTTCTAAACTTCCCCTGGGTATTTTAATGATGCAATTACTTTTTGTAACAAGTGTTGTATCCCTGTTTATGTTCAAAGAAAAAGTTTGAGTTGCCAGGTTCTCCTGGTTCAAAAAATTTGAAATTCCTTTTTTGTTATTATTACAGGAACAAAGAAAAATAGTGATAGCAATGATCAATAAGAGATATCGTTTCATAAACAGGATTTATTATTAATTCCAATAGATCATTTTAGTAACCTTATTTCATACAATTATTTTAAAAATATTTTTTCATAAAAAAGCCCCACATTAAGTGAGGCTTTTAATTTCTATGTTAACCGTCGACAGTGTTAGTTTGTTTCCGGTTTATCATTCTTCTTCGTATCCATCATTTCCATCAACTTCATTCCGAGTAAACCATTGATACCACCATCGGTTCCCGTTCCGCCGCCGATCAAAATATCAGGTATCACTTTTATCTGACCTTTACCGATCTCTTCTGTGATCTTATACTTTGTAAAGTTATCGCCACCCATTGCCTTCACCTGTAATTCATAAGCTTCAGCAGTTGACTTACCGATCGCCATAATTTTTTCAGCTTCGGCCAAACCTGTTTTGCTGATCCTTTCAGCATCGGCGCTTGCATTTAGTTTTGTTGCTTCAGCTTGTGCACCTGCACGTGCTTTTGTTGCTTCGGCTTCTGCATTTGCACGCATTTTTGTTGCGGTTGCTTCAGCATCTACCTGTAATTTCAAACTGTTGGCATCACCTTCTGCTTTCTTTACAGTTGCATCTGCGGTGCGTTGTGCGATCTCAACACTTTGCTGTGCCTTTACAATTTCCTTCTGCATATCTGCGATCGCAGTTTCTTTTTCCATACCCTGGCGTTTTTCCTGCGCCATACGTTGTGTGTTGTATGTTTTTTCTTCTTCCTGTGCGATCTTTCTATCTGTCAATGTTTTCATCAATGATTCTGGAGGAACGATATCACCGATCAATGTATCAACTGCATTCACGTTGTATTCATCCAACACTGTTTTCATGTTATCCTTTGCAGCCTGTTGTCTTTCTTTACGTGTTGCAAGGAAGGCGATCACGTCACTATCCTGTGCAGAGTTTCTAAAGTAGTTACCAATGGTTGGTTCCAATACCTGGCTGACAAGATTGTTCATGCTTCCGAAACGTGCAATTACTTTCGGCGCTTCATTCGCAGGTATGTGTATGATCTGCGACACGTCGAGGTTAAAAGGGAAACCATCCTGCGAACGCACTGTGATCGTAGAAAGATTTTTATCCAATTGATGTGCTTCGCTTCTTGTGTTTGCCCAGTTCAATACAAGATTCGTTGTAGGAACAAGTTCCACTTTCATAATGTATTTGTTGAAAGGATATTTACCGGGGCCATAAGGCTCCATCCAAACACCGCGTTGTCCTTTACTAACGATGTTACCGTGTTTAAAACTTTCGCCGGTAAGGTCCTTACCATCTTCACCAATATAGCTGATCACTACACCAACATAACCAATGGGTACATCCGTCATCGGCACTTCTTCAATTTGAATTGCCCATGGATTGATGTTATAACTACCTGCAAGAATAATGGAAGGTTGCAAACCACGATTACCGTTGTTTTTTAAGAAGGTATCGAAGTCCTGGAAATTATTATGACCTTCAATATACTTACCCGCTATCTGGTTTCCCTGTATCGGTTGTCCGTCAAGGGTAGTTACAATGCCCACCATGTTCTCATGGATGATCACCATGTCTGCGATCGTAATGGTAAACGCATAAGTATTGATACGATAAGTACCTGCAGTGATATAGGAGGTCTGACGACCTTTTTGTCCGTGGTTATCCAAAAACTTTTCTGCGTCCTGGTAATTATCACTTTCTATCCTGCGGGCAAGTATTGCACCTGTTGGAATTTCTGTTCCATCATTTGAAAGTACGAGCCCGATCTTTCCTTCGGGTATTACAGTGAATGGTTGCATATCTACACCATACTGCCATGGCCACATGCCCCAGTATAATCCAGGTGCAAGTGTTCTTGCCTGGAAACCTGCTTCACCTTTTGTAGCGATGATCCTGCCATCGGGTAATTCCCTGTTGGCGCCAAAGAGCACGAACTTTTTTGTAACGAGCCCGAGCCTGTTCTCAGGTACGATCACCATACCGAAGAAAACGCGTAAAATAAATTTGTATAAAATGAGCGAGAGGATAATAATAAATACCCACCAATAATGCGAAAAAAAATTTGCGAAGTCCATAATTGTTTTTTTTATTGTTAATGTATAGGGTTTGTTTTGGCACCGTTCTTTTAAATGTTTAATAAGTTTCAGAGGTTCCAAAGGTTTCAGATGTTAGCAGCCTGGCAAACCATTTAAACCTTTTAAACCTTTTAAACCTTTGGAACCTTTCTCATAAGCTATCCTGAACATGATCACAATATACATTGGTGCGTACGTCACCGAAGATACATGGTAATTGTACAGTTTTGCCAATAAGAAAAAATAAAAATTGCCTAGGAAGATAAAAGCGAATGTGGTATGATTTCACTCAGGCTGTTGAAAAGAAAAACCACTTTTAAATGGTGCATGTTACATTGGAGCGAGGCTCCATTTAGTTTTGAAATGTGAAGATATATATGCTGCAGGCATCATGCAAATGAATCAGCGTTGAGTGGGGGTGGAGGTTGGGCAAATGGTAGAGTATGTATGATGGGTGGTAATAGGTGAATGAGTCAATGGGTGAATGTGTGAATAGGTGAATGGGGTGCCAATATTCACTTATTGACTCATTCACCTATTCACCTATTACATCGTTTCCATTTCTTCCCTATGTCCTGGCTTCCAAATTAAATAATAGAAAGCAAGGAATAATATTCCTGTTACAAAAGGAATGATTGCTAAATGTTTGAACGTGTAATCTCCAAAAAGCGGATCAGCATCAAAGTGAAAAAATTCACTGATCATCCAGTAGCTGTTTGCGGCGATCCATACAGTGATAGCAATGTTGTGACACAACTCACTCATGTATTGCCGGGTGCGCCACGCAATCACGATCGCAATAATGAGCGTGGGAAATATCATGGCAATACCCAACGGGCGCCAGATCATACACCAGCTGATGTCTTTAAAAAGCCAGAATACAATGTGAAGGTTTTCCATTTTGCGGTAACGCAGGGGGATAGTGTAGGTTTCTTCTGTTGACATATCAGGAATTAAAAAGTCAAAAGTAAAAATTAAAAATACGACCCGGGCCTGATTTTTTGAATTTTTACTTTTGATTTTTTAATTTGGACATCAGTCTACATTCAGGCGTATGCCTTCACTATGACTTGTAAACTCCGGTGCATACATACATTGTATAGTAGTAATGCCGTTGCTGAAATTACCACTATGTGTAACAAACATCGGGTATTCAAATACGTAAGTACCACGTGGAAGCCAGCCAAAAAAGAAATTGGTGCTGGCATCTTTTGTTGATTCATAATAACCAAGTCCGCCCTGCCATTTATATTCACTGATCACATTTACCGGTTCCATGCAGGCGGCACGCATGTCTTTCATGTGGATGTATTCCATGTCGCGGTCGGCTCTTAATTCAATGCGGACCTTTATTTTATCACCAATGTGTAATTCGTCTCCGTCATTCAATGCTTGCAACACCGGGCCGTGATCGGAATTTTTTTCAATGAATAATTTCTTTACCAGCTTCAGTGGGGTTTCTGAAGAAGTTATTTTATCAAGGTCTTCGAAGTATTGCCAGTAAACAGCGCCCCAACTACCCCCTCCGCCTCCGGCAGCTGGCGGAGGAACTTTGGAGTCTGTGGATTTGATGGAGACTGTTATGTTGCCCATACCTTGTTGTACTTTATCTGAAGGGATTGTTTGTTTGAAGTAGCCGGTGCCGGCTTCTGTTTTTTCATCTGTACTTTTTATGACAGTGTTGCCGATGTTGATGGTGACTTCTTTTTCTTCTGTGAGCCAGTTGCTGCCGTTCAATAATAATGCATAGCAGGCTTCGGCAGTTGCTTTGGTGGTTTTCCAGTTTTGAGTTTGTTTTTGTTTAAGCAACCATGTTTTAAGATCATCAATGGTTTTGTTATTTTTATCAATGTCGGTAAATGCTTCAATGATCATCGCCTGGCTTTCTATTGGCGACTGGTACCAGTAATAACCTCCATTGTTAAATTCTTTAAAATACATGCCCATCTCTTCTTTGTAGATAGCATTTTCTTTTAAAGAGCTGATGATTGCTTGTGCTGTTTTTTCATCTTCCGTCCTGTACAATGCCAGTGCGATCATGGCTTGCATGTATTTACTGTTGCTTAGCCAATATAGCTGGGCTTGTTTATAAAAATATTTATAAGCTGTTTGTGCGTTGTTATTTATTTTATTCTCCGGGAAAAAACTGCGCATGTATAAATACTGGATCGCAGTGTAGGATAAATTATTTGATTTAAGATTGGCTTTGTATTTTTTAAGGTTATCGTATTCTTCTTTTAATCTTGCATCCAGGTAAGGCAAAGCTTTTTCTATGATCATTTTTAGTTTATTGTAATCATCGTTGTTGATCGCATTTAGTTTACGCAGGTGGCCAATACCGGTTATTATATATTGTGTGATGTACCTGTCATCTCTTCCGCCTTTGAACCAACTGAAGCCGCCGTTGCTGGTTTGCATTTCTTTGAGTTTGGTAAAGGTCTTTTCTTTTTCATTGGCGAGGCGAACCATATCAAACAGCACGGCAATGTTTTTCTTTTGTTCATTTTCATTTTGTGCATCCATCACCCATGGTGTTTCCTGTAATAAGGCTGATTTTAGTTCTTCATTTTTTTGAAGGTTGCTTAGCAATGCAGCAGTATCAGTTGTTTTCCATTTTTCAAATACCGATTTTATTTTAGGCATGCTATTGCAAACATAGGAGGCCAAAGCATTTGCATAATAACGGTTAAAACTTTGTTCGGCACATTCATAAGGATATTCCATCAGGTAAGGCAATGCCTGTACAGCGTACCATGCCGGGTTGCTGGTATATTCTACAGTAAGTGCATGGTTGGTTAGTGAACCACTGTTATTGCTGTTTAATAATTTTTCAAATTTGAAGTTCTTTGTAGTTTCATTGCGCATGTTCAATGGCATTGTTTCGGTAACGAGCATGCGATTTGTAAGTACCGGTAATGCATTTTCTTCACCATCGCTGAAAGAACCATTCTTAGAACTTGCTTTAATGCGCCAGGTAAGTGCACTGTTAAAAGCAAAAGGGATATCGATCGGAAATTTTACTGAAGCACTTTGCCCCGCAGTTGCAGTAAAGTATTGTACCGGGAACATATTTTTAAACCAACCATCAACAGGTTTGTTGGTTGCTGCATCAAATAATTCAAGTTGAGCAGTTCCTGTTATTTCACTGTCTGCAAGGTTTACAATTTTTGCAGAAAATTCCATGCGATCACCTTCTCTTAAAAACCTTGGTGGATTGGGTTGTACCATCAATGGCTTTTGCGTAATAACTGTTTTTTCTGAATAAACACTTGCAAGATCTTTTGTGTGTGCAAGTGTCATCATCTTCCATGATGTTAATGCTTCGGGGATGGTGAATGAAAATTCGATATTGCCGTTTGCATCTGTGTTTAATGATGGAAAAAAGAAAGCGGTTTCGTTGAAGTTTTTGCGAATTTGGACATTTGGACCTTGATTTTGGGCAGGAGTAGGAGCAGCTTCTACTCCAATTGAATCATACTGTGGCAAATCTGCAGATTTATACACGCTTTTGTCTTTTGCAAAACCATCATATATGGCTACATCTCTGTTTGTAGATTTTTTCCCAACTAATCCCTGGGTAACATTCGCCGATTTCTCAACAACAACAGCATCTGCCATAGGAGCGGCCATTGTAAATGCATATGTACCCACACCTGGGCTGACATTAAGGTAGAGGGTCCGTCCTTCATTTATTAGCTCATCATATGATCTTACCGGTACTTCTACCGAATGATCTTTTAGATTATTTATTTCTTCAGAGTTTACTGATGTAAATGTTTTAGTATCCCAGCGTACTGATTTATTGAAAGTTGGCCATATACTTTCCAATGATGACCAGCTGTGTGGGTTAAACTGGTCGAGCGATGCATCATACATACTTATCAATGCTTCTGATGCAATTTTTTCTGATTTATTACCCGTGATCTTAATCTTCCATTTTTCTTCGCTGCCCGGTAAAATTTTGTCACGGAAAGTTTCATAGCTAATATTTAATTCTTTATCACTCCATGGGATAGCAAAATACTGGTTGCCTTCGTAAACCCTGTTGTGTTGAACAAATGCATAACCCAGGTTCATTCCTCCACGATCATTTTCTGTTACGTTTATTTCATTGCTGAAAGGATCTTTATTTGTTATGGTTGGATAATTGTTGCTGGTTGAATTATCTATTTTACTTAATGAATGTATCAACCATATTTTTTCAAAACCGGTTGCAATCGTGTAATTGATCTTTTGACCGGGCGCTGCTTTGCTATCGCTAACTTCAAGATTGATTGGATTATCAGTTAGCAATTGCTTGTTTCCGTTAGTGATCACGATGTACTTTTCTGCTCTAACATCTTCACCGTACTTGTCTTTGGCAGTAACTATTATCTTATACCAGCCTGCATCCAATTTTGAATTTTGTCCCACTGTAAGGGGGATAAATTTTGAATTCTCTGAAGTGCTGTCGCTAATATCAATTACTTTTTCTAATAAAGGCCATTTACTTACTACGTCCTCATCCGCATAAGCATCGTATGGAAAATCCTTAGCGTATTCATCTTTTGACATGACAAACTGATCAGGTATTTCCCAATAACGATCACGGAATATCCTGTTTGGAGAAGCTAATTTTTGTATGGTAAGATGCACCATAGATCTTTCAAAAAGATCATTCAAATTGGTACTACTGATCTGTATATTCTTTAAACTGTCAGCAGGTATTTTATCTTCTGCGATAATATTTAATTGTAAGGCCTGGTAAGCAACTGCAACAGAGGTATTGCCACTTCTTGTTTCGCCATTTACATCTGTTATGTCTGCGTTTACTTCATAATAAAAAACAGGCTGGTCTTTTTTATCTGCTTTTTCGTCTGGGATCGCTTTAAATGTTACAAAGAAATCGCCATTTGCATTTGTGGTTGTTTCGCCATTGGTAATTTCCATTTCCTCCTGGTTTCCAAAAGGGATCCATCTTTTTCCAAAGCCACCGGCACCCCACCACCATGGATACTGTATCTTTCGTACAACCCTGTACGAAACTTTAGCGCCATCAATATTATTCCCAGCGTAAGCTTTTGCGTTACCGGTAATTTTTATGGAATCATTGACACGATAGGTGCCTTTAGGTTTTTTAACTTCTACAGAAAATTTTGGACGCTTGTATTCTTCTATTCTAAAATACTGCAAGGATTGCGTTATGGAATCCCTGATATAAAACATACCATTCAACCCATTTTCAGGTAACTTAAAACTACCTGTATAAGAACCATATTCATTGGATGTTAGTTGTAATGTTCCGGATTTTTGATTGTTTGTATTGTAAAGTGTTACTGTAGTTTTAAAGTTATTTACAGGAGTACTTTTTTCAGTTGCGCTGTCAGTGTTGATTACAATCCCTTTAAAAAAAACAGTTTGCCCGGGGCGATAAATACTTCTATCAGTAAACAGGAATGTTTTTTTTCTGTTGTATTTTATATAGCTGTCATAATTATAACTGTAGAAATCATCATCAGTAAATAATTCATCACTCTTGTATTTTACCTGGAAATAATTGTTGTAGTTATTTTCTTTTGGTTTCCCAAGTTTGATATAACCATTTTTGTCTGTTGTATATTTTTCAGTTTTTGTTCTTTCATAACTCCTGGTAGTATAATTATACTTGTTTTGCCATACCTGTACTTCCGCATTGGGAAGTGGCTGGCCGTTATCGCGGTCTAATACGTACAATTCATTGCTGGTATTGTTTATATAACTGATATTACTGACATAAGTAATTTGCCTTGCAAGTATGTTGTCATTCCTGCTAAAGTCGGGATTGATGCTTGCCATGATCATATAAGTGCCAGTGGCAAGGCCATCTATTTTTATTTCTGTTGCATGTTCCTGGTAGTCTTTCTGATCAGGTAATTCAACACTCCAGCTTTTTAATGGTTTTAAATTCACCAATGTTTGCCATAATTTATCATAATCATCATTTTCTATGCGCTTCATTTCTTCCCTGCTGGTTCTTATTACCCGTAAATAGATCGTAGGTATATTCTTATATTTTAAGAGTGATTTAAAAGCTTGCCCCGGAATATTTACCTGTTCTGTTTGAAGGTTTAAAGAGGGTGTTTTGATCTCAGCGATTAAATTCTGACAATTTAAAGCTCCATATGATTTTGGGAACCTGCTTATAGCCTGCTCACATAATTCAGCTGCTTTTTTTATTTCAAACTGAACATCTTTTTGTTTTTGACGATTATATGTTTGTCCTTTTGTATAATAAAGTTGAGCTCGTAGATACATTGCCTGTGCCGTCAATGGATTGTTGCTGTGACTTTGTTCAATATTTTTCAATGCATTTTCATAAAGCTGGTCTTTGTTTGTGAATACGCCATGTTCATTTGCAAAGGCGAGTCTCACCAGGTCGGCATCAATCAAAGCATCAGCATTGGCATCATTAATATGAAATCTTAAAATATCCTGTAACAATATCAAAGCATTGTAATACAATGAAGCGCTGTCTTTCGTTGTAAAAGTTGAACGAATAAATTGTGGTATGGGCGCAAATATCTTCTCCTCATTCAAAATAAATTTATAGGCTGGTTGAGTAACATCATTTTCATCATTCATAAAATAAGCCAGCGCCCTGTGAGCCAGGAAATCGTATAAGGTTGGACGCAGGCCTGTTGTATTTGTTCCCTTTTCAATAATTGCTTCCAGGCCTTTTAAAGAATTATTTTTTAAGATCGTTTCATTCTTTAAAGAAGCTTTATATAATGAAGTAATTGTAGCATTTAACTTAGCAATGCTCCATGTTGCTATATCATGGCTTTTTTCTTCTGTAAGTTGTGTGCGGTTATAAAATTTATAGCGGTTGTTTTGCCTGTAATTCCAGAATAATTCTGCCTGCATACTTTGGAGTATGTTTTTGGCAGGAGCCTTGGTTCTTGCTATTAATGTATCAATATAAAATATATTATTCTCATGATTATCTTCTTCAACCATGTTCCTGTATTTCACCTGGTACATTGCAGCCTTTATTTGCTGTGCATCATTTTCTGAAGTAACTGCAAGATTAAATATTACTACTACTTCTTTAAGCGCAGAAGCAGTAAGGCCTTTTTTTTCAAGCGCTTCTACTTTTTTCCAGTTTGCGGAATAGTTTTCGGTTTTTTGGGAAAAACCATTTTTAGTTATAGCGGATAAAGTAATTACGAGAATTAAAAGTCTTTTTAATAACATAAACAGGTCATTTATTTACAAGATACAATTTGTTGCTTTGAGCGTCTAAGCTAAGAGATGTATCCAGCATTACAATTACATAATATCCCAGCATCTATTTCTTTAACTTTTTATTATAGCAGTTATTTTTTACCTCCGTGCCCACCAGCACTCAAAGACTGAGTTTTTAAAAAAGCATTTTATTTTTTAACCAGTAAAAAAATTGTTATGAAAAAATTTTCTACATTAATTACGGCACTGATCCTTTCATTTTCTGTGTTCGCATTCTCTCCACAAAGCATGCTTAGTGTTAGCAGTAATACGAAATATCCTGTGACAGTAACCATTGATAACAGGAGTTGTGCAGATAAAATTTCAAACGATATCATCATGAAGGATATTAATGCAGGTTATCATAGCATTAAGGTTTACAGGGAAAAAATGCGTTATGATAAGAGAACTTCGTTTAATGGCAACAGGCAGTTGGTTTATAGTGGCAATGTTTATGTAAGGCCCGGTTTTCATGTTGATATAATCATTAACCGTTTCGGTAAAGCATTCATTGATGAAGAGAAGATCAATTCATCTTATGATGATGATCATGATACCTGGAATGATCACAATGATCGTAAAGAGCCGATGAGTGCATTTGAATTCAACCAATTCAAAGAAACGATCTGCAACAACAGTTTTGATGATACAAAGCTTGCCGTTGCAACCCAGGCTCTCAGTTCTAATTACTTTACTGCTGCACAGGTAAGAGATATGATCGAATTGTTCAGTTTTGAAAACAACAAACTTGGCCTGGCTAAATCGGCATATAGAAGTTGCATTGATAAGAGTAATTATTATGTAGTAAGCAATGCATTTTCTTTTGAAAGCAGCAGGGAAGAACTGGCGAAATTTTTAGAAACATCAAGGTAATTTGCTGATTTGAAGATTTGAAAATGAGACGATTTTAAGATTTAATAATGTTTTGAGGGCTGTACTTTAAGTTAAGGGTTGGAACGTGGGTTCCGCCCTTTTTTTAATTTGGAAATTAGCTAATTTGGAGATTTGGCAATTGGGAGTAGATAAAGTGAAGTCGCCGAACATGCTACCTAATCCCATATTCAAAATTTAAGAGCCGCGTTGGTTCACGGCAATTTCTTTGACACTATCTCTAACTTGGTTACAAATTGCACATGTTTTATACAGCACTTATAGCTGTTTACGGTAATTAATAGGGATTTTTTGGCTATTTTTTTGAATTCACCCCGAAATGGGCTGTCTTTTGCCGCTTTTTATTTGGAACATTTTTTTACAAAAGTGCATTTTTTGTTCCAACGGCGACAGGCCTCCAGGTGTTGGAACATTTTTTAAGCAATTTCAAAAAAATGTTCCAACTGAAATATACAAAAACGAAGGGGTTCGGGGCTTTTTTTGATTTTTTGCAGGCTGTTTTCAGGTGTAGATGACCATTTTACTAATTCTCATCTTACTCCTTTTGATAAAAAAGACGCTCAAATGCTGCTAAAAAGCCTATAGATATGTGTTTCTGAGCATGGACGATTACGGGCTTTCTTTTACTTGAATATTGAATATAGAAGTAGGTAGAACGTTCTCGTAACCTGGTTGTAGCTAATTACAAACTTTTTTGGATTCGTAGCTTTCGCCTCCACAGCCGGCGGGCTGCGTCCCTGCTTCGGCGCTGCTTTCCGCCCTTTGAAAAAATATGCTACGCATTTTTTCAATCACGCCTGCGGCGTGACCGGACGGAAAGATGCGCCTCATGCAGGGACTGATAGAAATTCAAAGCTCGTTTAAGTTCGAAATACAATATGTCATTTGATTTGAGAACGATCTACCTAATCCTATATTGAAAATTGCCCGTAGAATATTGAATATTCTTTTGCGAAGTCAGACTTATTAAGATGTCTGTGTAATAAGAAAAAGTCCTACCCCTAACAGGCATATTTAATGTTCAATACTCAACGTACAATGTTCAATAAATAAAAATGCCCGGTTAAACCAGGCATTTTTTATTCCAATTGATGATTATTTATTTCTTTACTGCTTCAGCCATTGTCTTTCCAATATCAGCAGGGCTTGCAACAACATGAATGCCGCATGCAGCCATGATCTTCATTTTTGCAGCAGCGGTATCATCTTCTCCACCAACGATGGCGCCGGCGTGTCCCATACGCCTTCCGGGAGGCGCCGTTTGGCCGGCGATGAATCCAACAACCGGTTTTTTATTGCCTGTTGATTTTATATATTGAGCAGCTTCTGCTTCCATGCCACCCCCAATTTCACCGATCATTACGATCGCATCTGTTTCAGGGTCGTTCATCAATAATTCTACTGCTTCCTTGGTGGTAGTGCCGATGATCGGGTCGCCGCCAATACCAATCGCAGTTGAAATACCAAGTCCTGCTTTGGCAACCTGGTCAGCCGCTTCATAGGTAAGTGTTCCTGATTTTGAAACAATACCAATGCGTCCTTTCTTAAAAATAAAGCCGGGCATGATACCCACTTTACATTCATCCGCGGTGATAACGCCGGGGCAGTTTGGCCCAATAAGCCTTGTGCTGCCACCCTTCAGGAAACTTTTCACTTTTACCATGTCCTGCACGGGAATGCCTTCTGTAATACATACGACCAGGCCGATTCCGGCTTCAGCTGCTTCCAGGATGGCATCGCCTGCAAAAGCAGGTGGAACAAATATGATACTTGTATCAGCCTTTGTAGCTTTTACTGCGTCTGCAACGGTATTAAAAACAGGCCTGTCCAGGTGGCTGCTACCGCCTTTGCCGGGCGTAACACCGCCAACTACCTGCGTGCCGTATTCAATCATTTGTGTTGCGTGAAATGTGCCTTCTGTACCGGTGAATCCCTGTACAATGATCTTTGAATTTTTATTTACTAATACAGACATATAAGAATAGTGAGGTTTTCAATTTTGCGCAAAGATAGGGGAGATGATGTATTGAACATTGAATATTGTACGTTGAATATTGAAAATTAATTGGAGACCTGATATATCGAAAACCATAACGAAATGTTCAATATTCAACGTACAATATTCAATATTCAAGAGTGCTACTTTTTGATATCTCCATTGGCATCGATCTGCCCTTTCGCTTCCAGCATACGCATATTCTTTGCATCCTGTAAAAATTCGGATGCGAAAATGAATTCATTCAATCCTTTGTTGTCGGAGAAGATAATGTCCTTGCTGTTGCCTGTCCATTCTTTTCTTCCTTCTTTCATGTAAAGAATATTATCACCAATTTCCATTACACTGTTCATATCATGTGTATTGATCACCGTGGTCATGTTGTATTCTTTTGTGATCTCGGCAATGAGTTTATCAATGAGCATAGATGTTTGCGGATCGAGGCCGGAGTTAGGTTCATCACAAAACAAATATTTAGGGTTTAGCACAATGGCCCTTGCGATACCAACTCTTTTTTTCATACCGCCACTGATCTCAGATGGAAATTTTTTATTGCTTCCTACCAGGTTCACCCTTTCCAATACCTCGTTCACTCTTTTTACTTTGGTTGCGTGGGAATCTTTGGTAAACATGTCCAGCGGAAACTTAATGTTGTTTTGTACAGACATACTGTCAAATAATGCTGATCCCTGGAAAAGCATTCCAATTTGCTGGCGCAATAATTTGCGTTCCTCTTCCGTCATGTCTGTAAAACTTCTGCCATCGTAAATGATTTCGCCTTCATCCGGTTCAAACAATCCTACCAGGCATTTCTGTAAAACTGTTTTGCCGCTTCCGCTTGTACCGATGATGAGGTTGGTCTTGCCCGTCTCCATTACATGACTAACGCCATCCAGTACTACTTTTTCTCCAAAACTTTTTTTTATGTTGTTGAATTCGATCATGGACAGAACTTATTTTATAACGGAGCTTATTTTGAAATTAAAAATTAAGAATTAAAAATGAATACAGCCATTATAATAAAATTGCAGCGAGTGCATAATCTGCCAGCAGGATCATTACGCAACTTACTACAACAGATTTTGTACTGCTTCTTCCAATTTCAAGTGAACCACCCTTTACATAATATCCATAGTATGCAGAAATGGTACTTATAATGAATGCAAATGTGTAGGCCTTTATCAAAGCAAAGACCACGTTATAAGGAAGAAAATTTTCCATCAGGCCACGGTCATAATCATCAACTGATAAAATACCTGCGGCAGATCCTGCTAACCGTCCGCCGTAGATGCCCAATCCCATTGCCAAAACAACCAGCATGGGAATGGTTACAAGAGAGGCAACTATTTTTGGCATTACGAGGTAGGTCTTTGTATTGATACCCATGATCTCGAGTGCATCAATTTGTTCGCTCACCCTCATATTTCCCAGTTCACTGGCGATCTTACTTCCGATCACACCAGCCAATACAATACAAACAAGTGTTGGTGCAAATTCAAGTATAACTGTATCACGTACGATCTGTGCGATAGCGCTCTTTGAGATCAATGGGCTCACAAGCTGGTAAGAGGTCTGAACGGTACTAACAGCACCCATAAAAACAGAGATCAAAGTAACGATCCCAAGAGAACCCACACCGATCTCCGAGCATTGGTGCATAAATTCCTTCCAATACAATTTGGCATTTTCAGGCTTGCTGAACATGCCCTTCAACATCAAGATATATTTTCCGAAATGTTCTAAAAAATTCATTCAGTTATTGTTTAAACAGGGCTTTCTAAAGATCAATTATACGTGACCGGTTACAGGTTCATTTATTGTGCCATTGTTTTTTTGTGGGCGTTTCCACCACCTGCTCCGCTTTATATCTTCCTGTGTATTTGTTTTGGTTTTTGATTGTGCATCAACAACTGCTATCACAACCATATTAAAGATAGAACGAATGGAGCTTCCCAATTGCAGAACGTGTACTGGTTTTTTTAAACCGAGCAGGATGGGCCCGATACTATCGGCGCCGCCTACTTCCTGTAACAGGTTGTAAGCAATGTTACCAGCTGCAAGATTTGGGAAGATAAGGGTATTTACTTCCCCGTTTACCAACTCAGTGAATGGATAGTTATCTTTCAGGATCTCTTTATTAAAAGCAAGTATGCCCTGTATTTCGCCATCACAGATCAGGGTCTTGTCTTTTTGTTTTACAATTTCCCGGGCTCTTCTTACGAGATTTGCTTCGGGAGAATCGCTGCTGCCAAAATTCGAGTAAGATAGCATGGCAACCTTTGGTACAATATTAAATTGCTTTACTTCTTTGGCTACCAGCAATGTTATTTCAGCCAGTTCTTCCGCAGTAGGATTAAAGTTCACGGTCGTGTCTGCAAGGAACAACGGCCCTCTCTTGGTAAACAGCAAATACATCCCGGCAATTTTTTTAACGCCTTCTTCTGTACCAATGATCTGTATGGCGGGCCTTATTGTATCAGGATAGTTCCTGCTCAAACCGCTGATCATACAATCTGCTTCACCTGTCTCTACCATCATGCAACCAAAATGATTGCGGTCCTTCATGAGTTTATAAGCTTCATACCTGTTGATACCTTTCCGCTGTCTTTTTGCAAAGAACAATTCTCCAAATTGCTTTCTCATCTCTTCCATTTCATCATCTTTTGGATTGATGATCGGCATTCCTTCCAGGTCGAGTGAATTTGCTATAGCGATCTTTTTTATCCTGGCTTCATTGCCTAACAGGATCGGGTAGCCTATTTTTTCTTCCAAAACCAGCATGGCTGTTTTGAGTATCTTTAAATTTTCTGCGTCAGCAAAAACAACCCGTTTCGGATCCTTTCTTGCTTTTGCACCGATAACACGGCTAAGCTGGTTATCGAGTCCCAGCCTTTTATTAAGTTCTATTACATAAGCATCCCAGTCTTTGATCGGTATACGGGCAACACCACTTTCCATAGCGGCTTTTGCTACGGCAGGTGCAACAGTTGCCAGCAAACGCGGGTCCACCGGTTTTGGAATGATATAATTGGGGCCAAATGCAATTGTTTTTTCATTGTATGCCAGGTTCACAATATCCGGCACAGGTGATTTTGCAAGATTTGCCAAAGCATGTACCGCCGCAAGTTTCATGGCTTCATTGATCTGCAATGCTCTTACATCAAGTGCCCCACGGAAAATATATGGAAAGCCAAGTACATTGTTTACCTGGTTTGGAAAATCACTGCGGCCTGTTGCCATGATGAGGTCCTTACGGGAAGCAATAGCCGCATCATAAGTTATTTCCGGGTCAGGATTCGCCATCGCAAAAACGATCGGGTGCCTTGCCATTGATTTGATCATGAGCGGTGTCACCACATTACCCACGCTCAATCCTACAAAAACATCAGCATCTTTCATTGCTTTTGTAAGATCCCAGTCTTTATATTTTGCGTCAACACAAAATTTATGTTTCAGTTCTTCTACATCAGGACGGCCTTTGTATAAAATGCCATCTTTATCAAACACCATAAAGTTGGTCGCCTTGGCACCCAATGATTCGTATAATTTTATGCAGGCCATGGCGGCAGCGCCGGCACCATTGATCACAAATTTTACACGGTCAATTTTTTTCTTCTGGATCTCGAGTGCATTCAATAATGCAGCAGACGAAATGATGGCAGTGCCATGCTGATCGTCGTGCATCACCGGAATATTACATTGCCTCTTTAGTTCCTGTTCAATATAAAAACATTCTGGTGCTTTTATGTCTTCCAGGTTGATGCCGCCGAAAGTTGGTTCCAGTGCCTTTACGATCTGAACAAATTTTTCCGGATCTGTTTCATTTACTTCAATATCGAATACATCAATATCAGCAAATATTTTAAAAAGAACACCCTTTCCTTCCATAACCGGTTTGCTTGCGGCGGGCCCGATATTGCCCAAACCAAGCACCGCAGTGCCATTGCTGATCACAGCAACAAGGTTTCCTTTTGCAGTATACTTAAATACATCATCGGGATTTGCAGCAATTTCTTTACAGGGTTCAGCTACGCCGGGTGAATAAGCTAATGAGAGGTCACGCTGGGTCTTAGCTTCCTTTGTAGGAACAACTTCTATTTTTCCCGGCCTTCCTTTGGAGTGATATTCTAACGCTTCCTGTTTACGAAGTTCTTTTGCCATAATAATGGTTTGTCAATGTCTATAATGCAGGCACACTTTTCCGCAACAATATTACTGGCATTGATAGTGCAATTTACGAATTTAGCGATAGTAAGCGGTGGTTCTTATTTTTATTAACATGGGTGACAACGATTTGAAGATGAGTTGATTTGAAGATTTGGAAATGAAAGCACGAATATCAAATTTTATAACACCCTAATCATCACATTTTCAAATCTTCAAATTTTCAAATCGCTTTCAGCTTTTGCTTTGAATGACCATGTGATCGTGAATTCTGCAACAGTAGCGCCATCTTTATCTCTACCTACAGATCTTGCGGCAAAACTTGTTCCTTTACCCGATGCCATTGCTTCATTGATCGTTTGCTTCAGCATAGGACCGTCTTCGCAGGTGAAAGTAGTGATGCCGGTTGCTTTTTTCATGTAAACAGCTTCGGTCTTTATCACGAGCATACTGATCGAAGGTTTTTGTTCATAGGTAAATGCCATAGCCAAAACACCCGTACTCATTTCTGCTGCCATGCTTAAGCAGGCGAAATAAGTACTCTTAAACGGATTTGTTGAGAACCATTTATAGGGGATTGTTACAACGGCTTTGCTTTCATCCGCATAACGGATCTTTACACCACTAAAAAATGCGCTTGGCAATTTTGAAAGTAAAAAGAGCCTGAATTTTAAAGGGTTTTGTACGATCTCTAAAAATTTGACAGCAGAAGAACCCATATATAAATTTGAATTATGTACCCGGTTTAAAGAAGTTATTGAATCCGAAATTTTTAATTTAACCGCAGAGAACATGAGGGCTGGGTTTTCGCAGAGAATCTCCACGGAAACTCTATTGTCTCTTGTTCTCTACGGTGAAATAATATTTACTGAAAGCTTAATTATTATTTAGTAAAATTCTTAGGATCCAATGCAGACGGGCTCCACATTTCCAGGAATTCCAATACCTTTTTTTGATCATAGCTTTTTTTGCCGTCTTCAAGGTATGCACTGTTCTGGGTATTTATTCTTTCACCATTTTCATTTAGGATAATAAACACAGGATATCCAAACCTTTGTGGATAGCCATATTTGGCAAATGTTTTTTCATTTTTATTCTCTTTGCTATAATTCAGGTGATACCAGATAAATCCTGCATTCATGGCAGAATCAAGTTGTGGATCAGCTTTGGTAAATCTCGCAAACTCAATACACCAACTGCACCAATTACCACCGCCCTGTAACAAAACGTATTTATGTTCTGCCTTTGCTTTTTTCACAGCAGCGGCAATATCTTTTTCTGCATCCGCAGTTGGATCATATAATTTTTTTTCCTGTGCGAATGATACTGCACAAACTAAGATCATTGTTAATACAAGTGAAGTCTTTTTCATATGTTTTTATTGATGTTGCAAGCTACGAAAAAGAGTTGTGAGTTTTAATTTGAAAATTAGCTGATTTGAAGATTTGAAGATGAAAGCACAAACTTCCAATTTACCTGGCCTTCATCAGCACATTTTCAAATCTTCAAATTTTCAAATCAGTTTTTATCAATAATTTCAAAACTGCGAGACAAGGAATTCCCCTGGTCATCTGTAAGTGTAATGATATGTTTACCCGGTGCAGGACTAATGGCAATTTGATGCGTGGTCGTTGTTGCAATAATAAAACTATCATCCAGTGACCAGAAGATCTTTGCATTTCGGTTTCTATGGGCAGCTGAAAAAACGGTCTTCCCTTTTTCACCATTGATTTCTACAGGCACATAAATTTTCGCATCCGGTTGCGGGTAGATCAGTTCCATCTGTTTTGTATTTTCCGCTACGATGCAACCTGTTTTAAATGCAGGCAGTGGTTTATAATCGTGATTGCGCTGTTTGTAATAATATTCCATTGATGGTGGAAGTATGAACCAGCTTTTATGTAACATGTTGGAAGGTTGCTCACAATTTTCATTTACCTGGAAATTGCCTGTCACATCCAATTGTATGATCTTATGATAAGGACAGAGCGCTGATTTAATTGCATTGCCCGGCATGAACAAAGTATCAACATCCGCACAATCGATATTTGCCCTGAACCCGCTTTGCCTGCATACAGGAATATAACTGTAGTTGTAAACAGGTTTCTGGAACCACTTAACGTTGGGCAGTAGCCGAAAAATATCAAACATTACAGGTGCGGCAGTATTTACACCGATCAGTCCCGGCCTGCCCTCACCATCTGTATTTCCTACCCACACTGCAACAACATTTTTGGGTGTTACACCAATGGCCCATCCATCCCTGAACCCAAAGCTGGTGCCTGTCTTCCATGCTATTTTTTGTGAAGAAGTAAATTGTTGCCACAACCCTTCTTCACCGGGGCGCATTACTTCCTGCATGGCCTGGAAAGTAAAGTATATGGATGTTGGATCTATTGCACTTGTATTTCGAAGAGACCGTTTCGTTTTTTGATCATCATAATATTTTGCTGAATGAAAATCACCGGGATCCTGTATGCCTTTATTTTTTGACTGATGATTCAATGATCTTGCAAATGAAGCATACACAGCTGCAATATCCCACATGCTCACTTCGCAACCGCCAAGTATCAAACTCAATCCATAGAAATCTGCCGGCCTGTTTAAAGTTGTTATACCGCATTGTTGCAACACTTCATAGAAACGCTGGTATTTATATTGTTGCAATAAACGAACAGCGGGAATGTTGAGGCTTCTTGATAAAGCCTTGTTTGCAGGAACTGCACCATCAAAACCAAGATCGAAATTTTGCGGCGTGTAACCACCAATTTCTGTAGGTATATCCGGCACGAGTGCATTTGGTAATATGGATCCATCACTCAGCATGGCCGCATATAAGATTGGTTTAAGTGTACTGCCCGGGCTTCTGCGTGAAGCAATAACATCTACATCACTTTCCAGTTCTTTTTTTTCGGGTTGATAAATATTTCCAACATAGGCAAGTGTGTTTCCTGTTTCAACATCCAGTACCAGGGCACAAATATTATTGATTCCATTTCCTTTTAATGATTGCTGTTGTAGTTGTAAAATTCTTGCAACCGATCTTTGTAAATTTCCATCGAGTGTTGTTTTTATTTTTGTTGGTCCTGCTTTGCTGTATTCTTTTTTATAACGTTCCATCAAATGTGGAGCATCCTGTGGTAGTGCCAATGGTTTTAATGGTAAAGGTTCCAACTTAGCAAGTTCACAACTTTGAGCAGAGATCTTTCCTGCAAGAAGAAGTTTTTCTAATAGTAAATTTCGTTTTGCTAAAAGTGTTTCCCTGTTCTTTCCGGGATGAACCAATGAAGGTGCATTTGGCAACACAGCAAGTGTAGCCATCTCACCCCAGCTTAATTTGTTTGCACTTCTTCCAAAATAACGCCAGGCTGCGGCATCAAGTCCTACCACATTACTACCGAAAGGTGCATTGGCCGCATACAGCGCAATAATTTCTTTTTTTGAAAAAGACATTTCCAGCCTGAGTGCAAGCGCAGTTTCTTTTAATTTATTCCAGATGTTCCGCTCCTTATTCTTACATGCAAGCCTTGCTACCTGCATGGTGATCGTGCTGGCTCCTTGTGTAGTGCGTTTGTGACGGGCATTTGCAATTGCTGATCTTGTTATGGCAATGATGTCAATACCGGGATGGTAAAAAAATCGTTTGTCCTCGAACGTGGTGATACAGTCAGTAAATTTTTGTGGAACATTTTTATTATAAGGAAAGCGCCATTGCCCATCTGATGCAATAGAAGCATTCAAAAGATTCCCATCAGCATCTTCAACAACAAAACTTGTAGGGTCTTTAAACAACCTGTTAGGAAGCATCAACCAGAATAATAAAAAAACAAGCAATGCCAATGCAAATAAAATTTTGGTTCTATTTGAATACTTAGCAAAGCTTGTTTTGATATATAGAAAAAAATGCTTCAAAAAAACGATTTGAAGATTTGGAGATTTGAAGATTTGAAAATTGGTTTCAAGTCATTATTAACTTTTAATCACCAAATTTTCAAATCTTCAAATTTTCAAATCAATTAATTTCCTACAACCTCTATCCATCTTCCCGCCGTAGAAGCTGTAATTGTATTATCATACATCGCCTGTGACATTGTAGGAGGTAAATAATACCGTCCCGGGTATGTGGCATTCAACTGCACATAATAGGTGAGGGTCTCATTTTCCCTGATATTGAAAAATGTATAAACCCTGTCATCCCTTATATCCTGGTAACTCATCCACGATGATTTGAATCCACTTGCGCCATCTCCTTCCGTTTCCGACATCCTTGCATTTAAAATTTCCCAACCGGAAGCAAAGATCTGCGACAACGCCATTTCTGTGTATGTACCACGCTTGCCCGTATTCTTAATTGTTACTTTGGCAATAAAATCAGAACCCTGTGATAATTTAGAAATATCAATTGGTTTTCCATCCTGTGAAATATAATCTACATACATCGCCAACAGCGCCGTGTTGTTTACAGGTTTGCTGCTATCACCTGTAAGTGGTTGTCCACGAGTGATCAGTTTTAGATACAGCGTATTATTACCGTTATTTCTGATCACAACAGGTATGCTTCCATTCTTAAATGCAATGGGTATTTGTTTTAGATATGCTGTGGAATTCAGATCTGTTTTTGTACCGGCAATATTTGCAGTTGCTATGATCTTTGAGCCCGATGCGTTCTTTCCGCAATATTTGGCGATAGCGATCAATGAGTATGCAGTTGTTTGCGTGCTGTACCAGTAATCTTCAGACAGCCTGGAGGCAACGGTCGCTAAAAGCTGCGAAGCTTTATCACGTTTATCCATGATGGTTAGTGTTTCCAAAACCATCGCCTGGTCCCTTAATTGAGAACCAAAAGTGAAACCTGCAGCAGGACGTTGAGGAAAATCAATTAGGAGGCCGCTTATAAGATCAAGCGCTGTATTGTTTTGTCCAGCTAATTTGTATGCAGCAGCCAGGCGCCATTTTGCTTCGGCAGACAGGTATTTAAATTCCTTCAGCCTGTTCATAGCGCCTAATTCAGCTGACTTGGCCAAAGCAAGTGTGTATAAGCGATATGCCTGTGCCAAATCGCCACCGTAAAAATTGGTGGTAGTTGGTACCCAGTTGTTTGCTTTTCCTTTCTGATAAACCTTCCATTGCTGGATCATATAATCACTTACGAAATAACCATTGTTCATGGCTTCCAGTAAGAAATGTCCTGCATAGCTTGAGCCCCAATCGTCACTTTCAGTACCACCCGGCCAATAACTAAATCCACCATCGGTTCTTTGAAATTGCTGTAGCCTGCTTATGCCTGCTTTTACATTTCTATCAACCTGTGCTTTTTGATAATCGCTCAGTTCCGTAAGTTGGTTCAATACCAATTGCGGAAATACAGCAGAGGTGGTTTGTTCAATGCAGCCATAAGGATACTCGATCAAATAATTCAGCCTTTCTTCCAGGTTCATGGAAGGGATGGAAGATACCTCGATAACAGAAGTACTCAAAGCAGGTATCCCTATTGGTGAGGCTGTTGTGTTCCATGACTGACCTGCTGTTAACGTTATTTGCTGTATATTACTGATCACCGGGTTTGGATTCCTCACATCGATCTCAACTTCATCACTTGCTTTTTCCGCACCTGAGGCAACTGTTACTTTTACTTTGCCGATGCCAACAGCGTTTTTGATTTTCACATCAAAATAAGCAAGCTGTTCACCAACCGTATTGAAACTGATCGTTTGCGTTGGGCTTCCAACTACTTCAAAGAAATTGTTGGATTGCAAATTCACACTTACGTTCTTAATATTATTTTCCATTGCGAAAACGGTGACAGGAAGTTTTATGATCTCTCCCGGTGACAATACCCTTGGCAATGTTGTGAGTACCATCAATGGCTTCTTTACTGCAACTGCCTTATCTGTAAAACCATAGCTTCCTTTGTGTGCTGCAACAATCATTGCTCTTACAGAACCTATGTATGCAGGTAGTGTAAAAGTTTGGGTTTGCTTTTGGCCGCTCTTTAAAGTAAATGGCCCAAGGTATTTCACAACGGGTTTAAACCTGTTGGCCGTTTTTTGTTTTGCAGGACCAGCATCGGCATCACCACCGATCGTGAGTATTCTTTCAAGATCACCGCCCCAGGCGCCAATTACGTAATCAAACATGTCGAAGCTTTTTACACCGAGCGCTTCTCTTGCATAAAATGCCGCATGAGGGTCAGGTGTTTTAAATCTTGTAAGGTCCAATAGCCCTTCATCAACAACTGCAATACAATAGGTCATTTCTTTTCCCTGTTCTTCACTAACTGTAAGGGAAACCTGTTGCTCGGGCCTTATGGTAGTTGGTATAGAAAGAACAGGTTTTAATATTGTATTCTTATCCTCGATGAACAATGGAATAGAGCCATACATTCTTATTGGGAGGTCATTGATCGTTTGTGCATGTGGCTGCAACAAACTTACCGTGGCATAAATATTCGGAGCCATGCCAGGCTCGGCTTTAAATTTTACAAGGGTTTGACCCTGTGTTGTTTCCTGCCAGAATGATTTTACAACATGACTGCCACTTTCAAGACTGACAAGCATGCGCCCGCCTTTTGAACTCGGAATTGAAAGACTTATCTCTTCTCCTACATTGTATTTTTCTTTGTTGCTGGTAAATGATAACATAGATGCGGCAGACTGGTCATCATTTCCAGAACGGCTTTGCCAACCTGGTTCATCAATGTAGAAAACATCCCCTGTTGTGTGCCCGCTCTTGAGGTCTTTTACCAGTATCAGGTAACGACCCCATTCTGAAGTACCCGTGCTAAATGTCCATTGCCCCTTTCCGTTAGTTAAGGAAACATTTTCTTTCTTAATTAATTTATTGTATTGGTCCTGTGTGAAATTGCTGAGGTTGTCTCTTCCTTCATCCCACCACCAACGCCATTGTATGCGGTAGAACTGTACTTCCACTTCATTCGCACTTGTAACTAAATTACCCTTGTTGTCAACATCTACTATTTGTATCGTGTGCGGTTTACCCGTCAACAAATAATTAAAAGGTTTTTCACCCTCAGGCATTTTTATGCCTGCATAACTTTGAAAAGGACTGTATGGTACTGACATGTTATCAATACTAAAACTTCCACCGGGTTCAAAAACTTTTACCAACAGGTTTGCAGTAAGGATACCAGGCGCATCTTCACCAATTTCAAAATCAGGTTTTACGGTAGCATTACCCTGTTCATCAAGCGTACCATCAAAAACAGTTTTTGATTGTGTAGTATATTTTGCAGTAGGATTGTCAAACTCGTACCCGTCAAATTTCTTGAAAACGGTTTTTCTTGAACTTACAGATGCATCGATCTTCGCTTTCAGGTTTTTACCAGGGCTGCCAAATAACCAGGCAGCTTTCAGGCTTCCTGTATTGGTGCTGTTCATACCGAGTATGGCATCTTTACCAAAGTCGAGGTTAATTTTTAAACGGTTAGGCATCACCGTTTCTACTTTTATCCTTTTGTCGAATACAGCGCCACCTACTTTAACTTTCGCAACCCAGTTACCTGTTGGTGCAGAAGCATCTGTTGCCGTTTTAAATACATAAAAACCATCACTTGCACTGCTTTGCACGGCATGGCGGTACAACTGTCCCTGCGGCGTCATCAAACTAAACTCAACAGGATGATCAGGTGGAAGGTTACCGGTCTTGTCTTCGATGATACAGTTGATATACATGCTGTCTCCCGGCCTCCACACACCACGTTCACCGAAAATAAATCCTTTGATACCATTCACGATCTCTTCGCCACTTACATCAAAACGGCTTAAAGAAAGAGAACTACCATCATCTAATTTTAAATAACCACGTTCATTTCCTTTTTTTGCGATCAGCAAATAGGGCTTGTGTTTTACTTCAAGGGTTGCAAAACCATCGCTGCCACTGGTGCCTTTACTGATGATCTGTTGCTGGTAATCCAATACAACCAATTCAATACCGCTTAGCGGTTCTGTAGTAAGAATGCTTGTTAGTGCAACGATGAGGTTATTGTTATTTCCTTTCTTCGCCGTGATACCGATATTGCTTGCAAGAATGTTTCTTGTTGCCCACTTGTCTTTGTTATAATAAGATTTGCTTGCCGGATCATTCCTGCGTTCCCAGTTATATCCATACGGATAATAATTGTCGTAACGGTTCCAGAAATCATCATCATCGTCTTTTGCATACTGTGAATACGAATCATATTCATCACTGTAACTGTCTTCTCCTTCTTCATCATCGTCATCATGCTTCGTAGTATCAACACTCGCTTTAGTATATAAAGAATATTGTGGCCTAAAGCCAATGGTTATACGATAAATAGCACCGGATTCTGTTTTTAAGAATTTATCTATATCCAACGTGAAACGTTGTTTTTTGTGGAGATCAAGTGTTTTATCATTGTCCAGCCTCAATGTTTTTTGGACAACAGGTTTACCTACGCGACGCAATTCATTGTCACCACCAAGATCATTCTGCTGTAAGAATTGAGGAACATTGTTCTCATAAATTTTAATGATACTAATGTCTACTGCATTTAAGTTGATCGATTCAAATGGTAACACTAATTTTCCTGAGGTAGGCAATATGTTTCCTTTCCCATGAATTTTTACCGATGGCAACCTGTTCTCAAAAACAATGTTTGATGTAAATGAACTTAAAAGACTGGAGCCCCATATATTTTTGATACCGGCATTTACACTTACTGTATAATTTCCGTCAAGGTTCCCGCTTACAAATACTTTTACTTCACTGCCAATGATCGTATAAGAAATATCAGATTGATTGCTCACGCTGATGAGCCCTGTAAGATCCTGGCCAATAGCAATCGGGTCACTGAATTGCACAGACGCAAATTGCTGTACATCATTTACGGGCATTACGGCTAATACTTTAAAATCGCCAATGGCAGGCACAGCAATCGTTTCAGAGCCTGAGTTTTGTATCTTCAATGGATTTCCATCCCATTTCAATGTTAACTCAGATGCATTCTCTGCACGGCCGATATCATTGATGGTAAAATTGTGTGTCCTGTTTGCATCGCTGTGCTGCCATATGATCTTGTAATTATTATTGTATTGAGATGCGGTTAATAATTTTTCAACCACTGCTGCATCTTCAGCATCAGCAGTAACGAGTTCGCCATTTAAAAACATTTTATTTTTTTCGCTACTGCTGCGCAAACCTGATTGTGTTACTTTAAATGCTGGCTTTGTTGTTTGAATGTTGAATTTAAAAGTTTTGTATTCAGGCCGGACTTTGGTTACATCGCCCAGTTTAAAATGTACTTCATACAACTGATCAGGCAATAGATCTTTTGTTGGTTTAAATTCAATGGTTCTTGCATCGAGCCAAACTGCAGTTCCTTTTACTGAAGGAGAAAATTCAAAAAGTTCTTCTTTGACCGGTTGGCCAATTGTGTGTGTCGTTGCTGCATCAGCAGCAAGCTGGATCCTTACGGTACTTGTTTTCGACATGATGCCTGTACTATATGCTTCGATGTATTTTGCATAAGCAGGATCAACGTCGAGCCATTTTGCATCGTTTTTTTTACAGGAGGAGAAAGTGAAGGAGAAGAGGATCAAAAAAGAAAGATACGTGATGTTTTTTTTGTTCGCCATCGGCGAGTGAGCGGAGTCCATAATTGTAGGTTTTAATAGCGTTTTTTAATCGCCACATAAATGTTGTAAGAAAATTTCATATGTACAAGAGCGAGTTTGCCAGCGGTTGTTAATAATTAACTAAAGAAGAAAGCTATGAGCTTTGAGCTATTAGCTGTGAGCCTGGTCTCAAGAATTGTGGGTACCAGCTGAAGTCTGATATCTGATGTCTGATATCAATAAGGAGTGTTGTGGAGGAAAGAGTAGTTCGAACTTACAAAACCTGGTTCCTGAGAAGATCTTCAAATTCGTCACGTCTGCGGATCAGGAATGCTTTACCGTCTTTCAGCATTACTTCGGCTGGCTTTAACCGTGAGTTGAAGTTGGAAGCCATTTCAAAACCGTAAGCACCAGCGTTGTAAAAAACCAAAAGGTCGCCTTCACGCACTTCAGGCAGGGTACGGTCCCAGGCAAAAGTATCTGTCTCGCAAATGTTACCTACAACGGTGTAAATTCTTTCAATGCCGGCAGGGTTGGAAATGTTCTCAATGTGATGATAAGCATCGTACATCATCGGGCGGATCAGGTGATTAAAGCCACTGTTCACACCCACGAAAACCGTTGCCGGTGTTTGTTTGATCACATTCGCCTTTACCACAAAATAACCGGCCTGGCTCACAAGATATTTACCTGGTTCAAACCAAACCTGTATTTTTTTCCCGGTTTCTGCTTCAAATTTTGAGAATGCTTCAGCTACTTTTTCTCCCAAAAGATTTACATCTGTTTCGGTATCGCCGGGTTGGTAAGGAACTTTAAAGCCGCTGCCAAGGTCAATGTATTTTAATTCGGGAAAATGTTCGGCCATGCTAAACATTACTTCAAGCCCCATTAAAAAAACATTGATGTCTTTGATCTCGCTACCCGTATGCATGTGCACACCTTCAACATGAAGTTTGGTTGTCTTTACGATCCTTTCAATATGCCGCATCTGGTGAATGGAGATGCCAAATTTGCTATCAACGTGCCCGGTAGAAATTTTAAAATTCCCTCCCGCCATGATATGCGGATTGAGCCTGATGCAAACAGGGTAGCTGGCGCCAAACCTGTTTCCAAATTGTTCTAAAATAGAAATGTTGTCAATATTGATGTTTACACCCAATTCTTTCGCTTCAAGTATTTCACTAAAGTCAACACAGTTGGGTGTATATAAAATATTCTCTTTTGTAAAACCTGCCATCAGGCCAAGCTTTACTTCGTTGATGCTGACACAATCGAGCGAAGCGCCAAGTGAATGCAGGTATTTCAGGACATTGATATTGGTCAACGATTTACATGCATAGAAAATTTTTGCATCGCATGAACCAAAAGCTTTTTTCAGTTTATCATATTGCGCTGCAATTTTTTCTGCATGATAAATGTAGACGGGGGTTCCAAATTCGTTGGCGATGGAGGAGAGTTGGGATGGTGAAAGTTCGGGGGACATATTGAGTTGTGAGTTGTAAGTTTTGAGTTATTGCTTTGTAAGCGTAAAAGTTTATGTAATAAAAAAAGGCATCTAAATGTATGCCTTTATTATAAAAAAAATTGGTTCATTCTTTATCAGGCATCATTGCTATCCTCATCCTTATCAGATGAGTCGTCCTTCTTTTCCTTTATGTGATCAATTGATTCGTCTTCGATCATGGATACGCCGTTCATGCCTTCATGTTCCTCTTCATTTGTTTTTTGTGCAGCGATCGTAACGCCCGGAGGTATGTTATTTTCTTCATCAGCTTCCTTTGCCGAATCACTAACAGCGGTTGCTTTTACAAGCTCTTCCATCAATACCTCGCTGATTTTTGGAAGTTCATCGGCACTGTTGATGCCAAAATAATCCATGAATGATTTTGATGTTGAATAGATGAGTGGTTTACCAACTGCATCTTCATTTCTGCCAGAGATGATCACAAGATCTTTTTCCAATAATTTTTGTACAGCATAATCACAATTCACTCCACGAATGGATTCGATCTCACTTTTTGTGATGGGTTGTTTATATGCAATGATCGCAAGCGTTTCAAGCGAAGCCTGTGAAAGCCTTTTGATGAATTTGTCGCCGTTGATCAAAGCAACTGTTTTATGGTATTCAGGTTTGGTAAGGAATTGCCAGCCACCACCACTTTGTTTTAATTCAAACGCATAGAACTCGGCTTCGTATTTTTCTTTTATTCCATCAATAGCAGTTTCTACCTGGTCCAGGCTTGCACGGTCTTCGATAAATCCAAGAGCAGTGTTTACCAGTTCAGTGATCTCAGTTGCTGTCAGCGGTTTATCGCTGGCAAAGATCAGAGCTTCAATATGAGGAATAATTTGAGAGAGTTCCATGTCAATTTGATGATTTGAAAATTTGGTGATTTGAAGATGAAAAGACCCGAATTATTTGAAGTGCTTCGAATCTTCAAATTTTCAAATCAACTAATCTTCAAATCGACTATCCTTGTAAAGCCGCCGCCCCACTCACAATTTCTGTAAGTTCTGTTGTAATGGCAGCCTGCCTTGCACGGTTGTAACTTATTTTCAATGATTTTAATAGTTCGTTTGCATTGTCACTCGCTTTGTCCATGGCCGTCATACGGGCGCCATGCTCACTGGCATTGGCATCCAATACAGCTTTGTACAATTGGGTGTTCAATATTTTCGGCATCAGTTCTTCTATCAATACCGCCTGGTTTGGTTCGAAGATAAAGTCTGCCTTCTTTTTATTTTCAGTTTCTGTGACTTTTGGAACAGGCAAAAATTGCTCGGCAATAAAACGCTGAGTGGCCGCATTTTTAAATTCACTGTAAACCACATCAACCGCATCAACCGTTTTAGCTGCAAAAGCGTCCATTGCATAATGTGCAGCCGCCTGTACTTTATCGAAGCTAAGCCCGGTAAAAATATCCCAGTATTTGTCTACTACCTTAAAGCCATTTTTTGTAAAATGCTCATATCCTTTTTTACCAATTGGCAAAACCTGTACATTTCCTTTCTCATATTGGGTTGGATATTTTTCCCTGATCACCTGTTTGGCCAACTTAATAAGATTACTGTTATAACCGCCGCAAAGTCCCCTGTCGCTGGTTACAACAATTATCATTACTTTTTCTATCGGCCTTTCTACAGCCAGGTCCATCACTACATCACCTTCACTGCTGCTGACAATATTGCTCAGCATTTCCTGTAATTTTTGTGCATATGGGCGCATTTGGGTAATGGCATCCTGGGCACGGCGCAATTTGGCTGCGCTCACCATCTTCATGGCTTTGGTGATCTGCTGTGTGCTTTGTACGCTTTTTATCCTGTTTCTTACTTCTTTTAAGGCGCCACTCATATCTTATATGCTTTTATTGACCTATAATTTTCGAGCGGCGAAGGTAGGATAATTGAGTTAAAATTCAAGGGATTTTAATTGACAATTGACAATTGATAATTGAGAATTGGTTAGCTTTGCTGCCCTGTCAATTTGGCCCAAATATGCTTGTAGCATTGTATTTGAATTGCAGGACAGGATCTTAATTATTTACGGATATCCCACAATTGGAACTTTATGATAGGAATCTTATCAAAATTATTTGGAGGCAATAAAAGTGAGAAGGATGTTAAGAAACTCATGCCCCAGGTTGAGCAGGTGAAGCAGGCTTTTGACAAGTTTCAAAGCTTGACAAATGACCAGCTCAGGAACAAAACCAACGAGTTCCGGGGGCGCATAAAGGCGCACCTGGCCGAAATTGACGCCACAATTGCAGAAAAAAATAAACTGGCGGAAGAATTACCCACAGAAGATATCAATGGGAGGGACAATATATATAAAGAAGTTGACGAGCTAAAAAAGGACCGCGATAAGAAAATTGAAGAGGTCTTATTGGAAATTCAACCCGAAGCTTTTGCGGTTGTAAAAGAAACCAGCCGTCGTTTTAAGGAAAATGAGACAATAGAAAGTACCGCTACTGAGCTTGACAAAGAGCTTGCCGGTAAAAAAGATCATATCACGATCGATGGCTATAGATCAATTTATAAAAATGCATGGCTTGCAGGTGGTACACTTGTAAAATGGAACATGGTACATTATGATGTGCAGCTGATCGGTGGCGCCGTTTTGCATTCAGGTAAAATTGCCGAGATGGCTACCGGTGAAGGTAAAACGCTTGTGAGTACATTGCCTGCATATTTAAATGCACTTGCTGGTGAAGGTGTTCATATTGTAACTGTGAATGATTACCTGGCCCGCAGGGATAGTGAGTGGAATGGCCCCATCTTCGAATGGCTGGGCCTGAGAGTTGATTGTATTGATAAACATGAACCAAATGGTGATGCAAGGCGCAAAGCTTACAACGCCGATATTACTTATGGTACCAATAATGAATTTGGTTTTGATTACCTGAGGGATAACATGGTGCATACACCGGATGAAATGGTACAACGCAAACACCATTTTGCCATGGTGGATGAGGTCGATAGTGTATTGATCGATGATGCCCGTACGCCATTGATCATAAGTGGGCCGATAGGACGTACTGATAATACCGAGCAATTCTTTGATCTTAAACCAAGAATTGAAAGACTTGTTGAAGCACAGAAAAAAGCAACCAATCAATATTTAATTGAAGCAAAGAAAAAAATAGCTGAAGGAAATGATGATCCTAAAGATGGCGGCCTTGCATTGATGAGGGCACATCGTGGTTTGCCCAAGAGCAGTGCATTGATCAAATTTTTGAGTGAACCGGGTATGCGTGTGAAATTGCAGAAGAGTGAAAACTATTATCTCGCCGATCAGCAAAAACAAATGCCACAGGTAGATAAAGAACTTTATTTTAGTATTGATGAAAAGAACAACCAGGTTGAATTAACAGATAATGGTATCAACCTCATAACAAGAAGTGGCGAAGACCCTGAATTTTTTATCCTTCCTGATATCGCTACCAAGTTAGCCGAAATAGAAAAGACAGACCTTAACCCGGAAGAAAAATTACAGCGTAAAGAAAACCTGCTGAATGAATATTCATTGAAGGCAGAACGCATTCACACCGTTCAGCAATTATTAAAAGCATATACTTTATTTGATAAGGATGTTGAATATGTGGTTATGGATGGCGCTGTAAAAATAGTTGATGAACAAACAGGCCGTATCCTTGATGGAAGAAGGTATTCAGATGGTTTGCACCAGGCTTTGGAAGCAAAAGAAAATGTAAAGATCGAAGCATCCACACAAACTTATGCTACTGTTACCCTACAGAATTATTTCAGGATGTATCACAAACTTGCAGGTATGACCGGTACTGCAGAAACAGAAGCAGCAGAGCTTTGGAGCATTTATAAATTAGATGTGGTAACCATCCCAACAAATGTTCCCGCTATTCGTAAAGATGAGCAGGATCTTGTTTATAAAACAAAGAGAGAAAAATACAAAGCAGTCATTGATGAGATAGAAAGATTGCGTACTGCAGGAAGGCCTTGTCTTGTTGGTACAACATCCGTTGAAGTAAGTGAATTGCTGAGCAGGATGTTGAAGCAAAAACAAATTCCACACAATGTATTAAATGCAAAACAACACTCGAAAGAAGCACAGGTTGTTGCTGAAGCAGGTTTTGCCGGGGCAGTAACGATCGCTACGAATATGGCTGGTCGTGGTACGGATATTAAACTTGGGCCTGGTGTAAAAGAAGCAGGTGGACTCGCCATTCTTGGTACAGAGCGCCATGAAAGCCGTCGTGTAGACAGGCAGCTTCGTGGTCGTGCCGGACGCCAGGGAGATCCGGGAACTTCAAACTTCTTTGTATCACTGGAAGACGACCTGATGCGTATGTTCGGCAGTGAACGTATCGCCAGCCTGATGGACAGGATGGGTTATAAAGAAGGTGAAGTGATACAGCACAGCATGATCACAAAAAGTATTGAGCGTGCACAAAAGAAAGTAGAAGAAAATAACTTCGGCATACGCAAACGCTTACTCGAATATGATGATGTGATGAACAAGCAAAGGAACGTGGTGTACGGAAGACGTAACCATGCTTTGTTTGGTGAAAGGCTTGCATTGGATACTGACAATGCATTTTATTCTGTAGCAGAAGGATTGATCAATTCATTTAAAGAAGCAAAGGATTTTGAAGGATTCAAACTTGCTGCGATCATGAATTTTGGTATCGATACTGCTATCACGCAGGAAGAACTTGATAAGGAAGATGCAATGACCTTATCTGATCGTTTGTATACCGAAGCAGTCACGCATTTCGGCGATAAGAAAAAAGCATTGGTACAACAAACCATGCCGATCATTTCAAATATAAGAAAGGAACAGGGCGACCATATTGAAAATGTGGCAGTGCCATTTACAGATGGTAAGAAAGGCATACAGGCGCTTGCCAATCTTAATAAATATTTTGAAACTGGTGGAAAGGAATTGGGCAATTCACTTGAACGCAGCATCACACTGTCACTGATAGACGATGCATGGAAAGAACATTTACGTGCCATGGATGATCTTCGCCACAGTGTACAAACTGCGGGTTACGAACAAAAAGATCCATTGGTTATTTATAAGATAGAAGCATACAATGCATTCAAACAAATGAATGACCAGGTGAATAAAGACATAGTAAGTTTCTTAAGCCATGCAGGAATTCCTATCGAACAAACAAATGCCGGTAAGATCAGGGAAGGAAGGGAACAGAAAACGGATATGAGTAAAATGAATGTAAATAAGAGTGAGATCGATGCAGCAGGAAGTGATTATGCAGCCAATGAAAATGATTATTATGATCCTTCAACACCGGTTAAACAGGCACCTGTAAGGGTAGAGCCGAAGATCGGAAGGAATGATCCTTGTCCTTGTGGAAGCGGGAAAAAGTATAAGCAGTGTCATGGGAAAGACGCTTAGCAATTGACAGTGGACAATTGACAATTGATAATTAAAAGAGCATTCAAAATTGAATGCTCTTTTTTTTGTCTTGAACTGTGATGTGAATGATTTTTTGATGGACTATGATTAGAATTTATATAATCATAGCTTTCATTTAATCAAATTAATCATGGTTCAGACAATTGAATGCTTTTTAATTGTCAATTGTCCATTATCAATTATCAATTATTTCTTCGCCGGCAAAGGTTTGAATCCATTCCTCGCAATCACCCAAGATTCCTTTCCAATACCAACGATCGAAGTAAAGTTTAACGGGAACTCAAGCAACACATGTGTAAAGCTTAAGAAGAACAACCACTGCAATCCTACCTTATAACTGTAACCATAAAGCGCCAATGAAACAACCCATAGAATAATTACAATAATAAACCTTGACTTTGGAACTTTATGCCAGCGGATAATTTCTGTTTTGCTGAACCAGTTGAGATAATGGTACATGTATGCAAAAGCAATGAAACGTGTAACCAATATCCCGGTGGAGGAATGAAACACAAGCCGCGACCATTCATTGCTATAAAACACCCTGTATTGTGCATCGGTGGTGATGTTATCAGGAATGACCAGTTTTTGATTAAAAAATTTCTCCAGTATTTCCTGGTTCAGTCCAAAAAAACCTTCGCCTGAAAGTGCATTGCCATAAGCACTTTTACCATATTCTGTTACAGGTACAAAAGTCATTTCCCTGAATAATGAAAAAAGTAAAATAGGGCATATTATAAAAACAACAACGGACCAAATACCGGACCTGCTCCTGCTTTTCAATGCGCCAAACAACATAAAGAAACCGGTGAATACATATACATGTATGAGCGTAGGCACAAAAGAAGTAAGCAACATGGTCAATGTTCCTTCATCCCTGGTTTCTGCGATCTGGTCATTATACAATTGCCCATAAATACCAAGCGATATAAAGAACACGAATGCAATTCCAACGATCTTTAATAAATGATTTTTTACAAATGCCACAATGATGCCGCTGAAAAAAGCAATGAACATTAATTTCTGGTAGATGTTCCAGCTTTGGGCCATCTGTTTATTTTCTTCGTTGTTGAAAGGCCAGATATGATAGTTGCCCGCCAGGTCCCATACACTTAATACTACGCCGATGGTAAGTAAAACAAGGAAATCATATTTCCCTTTTGCAAAATATTGCCGGTCATGTAGCCAGCTTATTTCAGTCAGGTAATGCAAAGGCCCCATAAATGCATATGCAAATAAAAAAACTTCAAAAGGCATGACAAATGCAGCAATACAGCTGATGATCATCAATCCAATGTTCAAAACATTTATTCTAACATCCTTCGTCATACCCATATATTTATTTTTTTGGAGAACGGGGCTGATTCTTAATATAAGTTCGTTAATTTGAGCAGCCCTTTATTGTAAAACAAAGATAACGCCTTTTCATAAATTTAAGATTAACCCAACCAATTGAAAATATAAATCATATACATGAAAAAATTAATCGCCCTGTTATTCCTTGCACAATCATTTTCATTGTTCGCTCAAAAAGCATTGACCATTCCAACCAGCGATGGAAGGTTTACATTAAGCAATGATGGCGCTTCCTATTTTGCCAATCTATCACTGGCATGTACCAATAAGGTATACCCGCATTTTTATAACGAACACCAGGTTAATTCCGCTGCCGATCTTAAAGAACCAAACCAGTTCTGGCCATCATTTTATGGTTGTTTCGATTGGCATTCGGGGGTTCACAATCATTGGGCATTGGTGAAACTTTTAAAAACATATCCGAAACTACCTGAAGCAAAAGAAATAAGAGAGAAGCTTGATAAAAGTTTTGACCCAAAAAAGATCCTTTTGGAAGTGGAATATTTTAAATCGCATGATGATGAAGATTTTGAATTTCCTTATGGTACATCTTGGTTGTTGAAAATTGCAGACGAACTTATCAACTGGAATGATCCCAAAGCAAAAGAATGGTTGAAAAATTTAGAACCACTTACAAGTTTTATTACAAAGAAATATATTGCCGTATGGCCACTGATCGAAAAAGCAACTTATACCGGCAACCATTATGCATCTTCACTGGGATTGTCGTTTGCACTCGATTATGCAAGGTCTGCAAAGAATGACAGTCTTGAACTTGTGACCATTGATGCAGCAAAAAGATTTTATACAAGGGTAAAAGAATTTCCACTGGAGAAAGAACCATTTGGATATGATTTCATGTCAGCCGGTTTATTGATCACCGACCTTATGCGTAAAGTATTTACCGCTGAAGAATATGAAGCTTGGTTAAAACTTTTTTCTGAAGATATGTTCACAGTTGATGGCGTGAAGAAAGTTTTTGCAGTAGAAAAACTCACCGAGCATACAGGATATGCATCACATTGGGATGGGTTTCATTTGAACCGTATCTGGTGCATCAATGGCATGTTTAAATCACTTTCTGCAACAGCATTAAAACCAGAAGTAAGAAAGGCATGGCAGGATGCGCAAAAAGAAATGTGGGATTATGCACAGCAAAGTATTGGTAAAGGAAACTATGATGTGGATCATTGGCTTTCTTCGTTTTCTGTATTTGCGTTGATAGGCTATGAAAAATAATTGACAATTGACAGTTGACAATGGACAATTAAAAAAGCATTCATGATTGAATGCTTTTTTTTGTCTTTGAACTGTGATTTGAATGATTTGTTGATGGGCTATGATCAAAACCTTTAATCATAGTTTTCATTTAATCAAATTAATCGCAGTTCAAGACAATTGTAAACTGTCAATTATCAATTGTCAATTTTAGTAAAGTGCATGAGAGCAATATCATCTCCAATCAAAGTAAGCCCGCTTTCATTTACAGAATAACCAGTCACAGATTTTAATGCGTCGAGTAAAACCTTTTCTCCTTCAACAGGACAATCCTTTAACGTGCTGGCAGGAGGTGTATTAAAATTTATTTTATTTGCCGTGAAAATAAACCTTCCGCTAAAAGAAGTACAGCGACTGTAAACACTTAATTCATATTTGCTGGTATTAAAAGAGATCAATGGTTTTTTATTGGGAAACAAACTATCAAAAGGAATTTTTTGTCCTGCGATATAATCAAGTCTCCAATAACCATCAATGGTAGCAGAAGAACCACCCTGCGTTCCCGCATCGCCGTTACCGGGTAATCTTTCTGCTAAAAATAAATAAGGTATTTGTGTATGATTGTGCCATACACTGTCCCTGATCTCCGGGAATTTTACAAAATAAGAGGAGTCGGGGATCATTACAATGGTTGTTCCTGTTCTCACATAACTATTGCTGCTGTAATAATCCGGTTCCGTAAATCCTTTCAGGTTCTTCTTTACAATTTTTGCAAATCTTTTTCCCAGCCATTTTTCATATTTACGTTGTGCTTTTTTTGCTGGCTTGCTCAATTGATTGTAAGCGATGCGAAGCACTGTACTATTGGGGAATTTCTGTTTTTTAATAAGTTTTTTGGCATTGACGAATGGATTTGTTTCATTCATATCATCCTGGGTTTGTATAGAGAAGGGTAATTCAGGAACCCAGTCAACTGAATTAACAACATGGTATGCCCATCCATTTTTTGTGAGGTCTTCGTAATCATATGCATAATATAAATTACCTGGTTTTGGAGAAGCGATCGTGCAGGTTTTAAAACGGATGTCTTTTGGTAAACGGTTCTCTTTTTTCAGGCTTTCGAGCCAGGACGTAAGTAAATAAGTAATGGCGCCTCCCTGGCTATGGCCCGTGATGATAAATTCTTTTGATCCGGCTTTGTAACAAGAATCGATCTTTGGTAAAATATCTCTTGAAAGATATGCCATCGCAACGAGGAAGCCTACATGCACAGCGGCTCTTGGATTGCTGGATAAATCATAATCAAAAGTAAAATCCTTTTCCAATTCTAATTTTCCTTTTGCAGGAACCATGGCTGCATACATATTTGCCATAAAACTTACAGCTGTTTTGGTTGTGCCCCTGATACTGATCACCGGTATATTGTCTTTGGTGCGCCACAATTGCCAGAGATTATCAAAGCCTGCTTTCTGAGATTGATAAATAAGCGTGGAGCGTTGCGGCGCCGGTAGTTTCTTATAAAAGGAACTGTCAGTAGAAGTTCTTGCACCAATTTTTAAAAGTTCTATGAATTCCTGTTTTTCAAAACCTGGTTTTAAGGTTTGCGCCGAAGCTGTTCTACAGGTGAATGCGATCAGGAAAAAAAAAGAAAAATGTTTAAGCATGCTGTAAATGTAAAATATAAAATGTAAAATATTGAATGTAAAAGTTGGGGTTTAAAATTTCTTGTAGCTCTTTTATAATTTCACCGCAGAGAACTTGAGAAGCTGAGTTTTCGCAGAGATTCTCCGCGTAAGCTCTGTTAACTCATGTTCTCTGCGGTAAAAAAATACTACAATATTTCAAACTAACCTTCTCCTGACATCCCTTTACATTTTGCATTTTATATTTTACATTTTACATTTTTTCTTAACTATTTTTGTCCCATGGAAATCGCTTCTTCTATAGAACATAGTTTTTTAAGCCAAACTGCTACCATGGCAGATATAGAGCGTGTTTGCCAGGAGGCCATACAATATAAATTTGCTGCAGTTTGTGTGCCGCCCATGTTTGTAAAAAAAGCAAAAGCATTAACTAACGGTACTCATATAAAAATTGCTACTGTCATTGGTTTCCCATTTGGCTACAATGCCATCGAAGCAAAAGTTGCCGAAGCTGTGCTGGCAATTGTTGATGGCGCCGATGAGATCAACATGATGATCAACCTCGTTGCATTAAAAAATAATGACTGGCAATGGCTTGCCAAAGAAATTAATACCATATTAACGGTTGTTAGAAAGGCCGATAAAATTATTAAAGTTATTATTGAAGCCGGTTCACTAAGTAACGAAGAGATCATTGCATGTTGCGATATTTATGGAGCAGCAGCGGTTGATTATATTCAAACAGCTACCGGGTATTACGCAACACCGGTCAGTATAGAAACTTTTACATTGATACGCACGCATCTTGCAAATGCCATACAAATAAAACATGGGGATGCGATCGATGCTGTATCTTTAAATAAATGGAGTGGGGCAAACAGGATCGTGTGTAAGGACCCTGTTGAGGCTGTTAAAGCATTGAGTAATGTATTAGTTTGAACGTCCATTACAAATAGGATTGTCAGGTTGAGCTTGTCGAAACCGATATACGTTATACGATACCGCCTTCGACAAGCTCAGGCTGACAGGATTTTTCCAGCTGACATGGATGGAATGATTTTTGACAACGAACACAGTAATAAAAATTAACATGAAAAAGATCTTCCTGTTTACATTGATGAATATAATGATGGCTGCTGCATGGGCACAGTCACCAGACTCTATTGTAAAACCATCCATTAAAATAACCAAAGACGACCGGATAGACATTCTTGGGAAAAAAATGGCTGAGTACAATGAGAGCCTTGCATTGAAGATACGTATGGAAAAAGGTTACAGGCTCATGTTGTTGAATACTACCGACAGGGCATTGGCCATACAGGTTCGTTCTAAGTTATTACAACAGTTTCCCGACCAGAATGTTTATATGACCTTTCAATCTCCCTATATAAAATTGAAATTCGGAGATTACCTTGAACAGGAAGATGCAGAAAAAATGCGCAAACAAATTGCCGATATGAAGATCATCGCGGGGAATATTTATGTGGTACCGGAAATGGTGGAAGTGAAGCCGGATAAAAGCAAACTGCCCCCTGCGACTGATGAGCAATAAGCTGTAGTTTCATGATTTCGGTGCAATTCGAAATTCATTAATTTGAAAATTTGAAGATTTGAAAATTTGAAGATGAGCAATCAGGATAATTTTGGTATTTTCTTCCTATTTATAAATATCTTACAAATCATTTTAATTTTCACATCAACTAATTTTCAAATCTTCAAATTTTCAAATTGATAATGCTTGAAAAAATAAAAAAACTAGCTGCTACCTATTCCCCTGAATTCATAGAAGTACGTCATCATATACATGCCAATCCAGAATTGAGTTACCAGGAATTTGAGACCTCAAAATTCATTCAACAAAAATTAACCGGTTGGAAAATACCTTTTGAAGTAAAAGCCACAACGGGTGTTGTTGGATTGATAGAAGGAAAGAATCCAACAAAACAAATAATAGCATTGAGGGCAGATATGGATGCGCTGCCGATCACCGAAGAAAATAATGTTTCTTACAAATCAAGTAAAAATGGTGTCATGCATGCATGCGGCCATGATGTGCATACAACCTGTTTGCTGGGTGCTGCAAAAATCTTAAATGAATTAAAAGATGAATGGGAAGGGACAGTAAAATTAATTTTTCAGCCTGGTGAAGAAAGAAATCCCGGTGGGGCAAGTTTACTTATAAAAGAAGGTGTGCTTGAGAATCCGGCGCCACAAAAAATATTTGCATTACATGTGCATCCCGGAATGGAAGTGGGGAAATTTAGTTTTCGTGGAGGCATGGTAATGGCTAGCGCCGATGAAATTTATATAACGATCAAAGCGAAAGGTGGTCATGCAGCAGCACCACAATTTACTGCTGATCCTATTTTAATAGCTTCTCATTTAATAATAAGTCTTCAGCAGATCATTAGCAGGAACAACGATCCTTTCAATCCTTCTGTACTTTCAATTACTTCTTTCCAGGGCGGTAATACCACCAATGTGATTCCTTCTGAAGTAAAACTGATGGGCACGTTCAGGGCCATGAATGAAACATGGCGCTTCAAGGCACACGAACTTATTATCAAACATGCCAACGAACTTGTTCATGCAATGGGTGCGGAAGTGGATGCAAGGATCGATGTTGGTTATCCCTTTGTTTTAAATGATCCTGCATTGTGTGAAGCCGCAAGTATCAATGCAGCAAAATATGCAGGAGAAGAAAATGTATCGCAAACCGAATTAAGAATGGGCGCTGAAGATTTTGCTTTCTATTCCCACAAGATCCCCGGTTGCTTCTTCCGCCTCGGTGTTGGAAATAAAGAAAAGAATATTACCAGCAACGTTCATACGCCAACGTTTGATGTGGATGAAAGAGCGATTGAACATGGGATTGGTATGATGGCTTGGTTGGCTATAGCAAGATAAAGGTTTCAGAGGTTCCAAAGGTTTCAGAGGTTTAAAAAGTTTGTTTGGCTATTAACCTCTGAAACCTTTGGAACCTCTGAAACTTATTAAACATTTAAAAAACTCGATATGAAAATAGCTTTTCATGGTGCTGCAAGAACCGTTACCGGCTCAAAACACCTATTGACTTTAAGCAATGGTAAAAAAGTTCTACTCGATTGCGGCATGTTCCAGGGTATGGGTGATGAAACAGAAGAACTCAATAAGACATGGGGATTTACTCCTTCAGAAATAGATTATTTAATTCTTTCACATGCACATATTGATCATTGCGGGCTTATACCAAAACTGATCAAGGATGGTTATGCAGGAAATGTTTATGCAACACCTGCTACAAAAGATCTTGCATCAATACTCATGGAAGATTCAGCAGGTATACAGGAAAATGATGTGAAGTTTGTAAATAAAAAACGTGCGCTGCAGGGACTTCCTTACATACAACCGCTTTATACAACTGCAGATGCATTGCTGGCCGCCGACAGGTTTGTTGTGGTTGATTATGAACAATGGTATAAAATTGAAGAAGGACTCGAATTTTGCTATTCTGATGCCGGTCATATTATTGGCAGCGCTGTTGTTCATTTAAGAATTACAGAGAAAGGTAAACAAACACGCATCACATTCAGCGGCGACGTTGGGCGTTACCGTGATCTTATTTTAAAGTCGCCTGCTACTTTTTCACAGGCTGATTATATTTTACTGGAATCAACCTATGGTAATAGTTTACATGATGAATCAAATCCAACAGCAGATGCATTGCTACAATGGATCAAACATACCTGCCTGGAGAAAAAAGGGAAATTAATATTACCTGCATTCAGTGTGGGCCGTACACAGGAATTGCTTTATACATTGAATCAACTTGAACTTGAGAACCGCCTCCCACAACTGGAATATTTTGTCGACAGTCCGCTTAGCATCAAAGCAACGCAAATAGTAAAAAGTTATCCGAAATATTTCAATGCACGTATTCAAAGAGTTTTGCAGAACGATGATGATCCATTTTCTTTCAGGGGATTGAAATTCATTAATTCGGTAGATGAATCAAAACTGCTTAACTATTATAAAAATCCATGCGTCATCATTTCAGCAAGTGGTATGGCCGATGCAGGAAGGATCAAACATCATATCAGCAATAATATTGAGAATAGCCGCAACAGCATTGTACTTACAGGTTATTGTGAACCAAATTCACTTGGTGGCCGGTTAATGAAACATCCAAAAGAAGTAGGCATCTTCGGGCAAATCCATGAAGTAAATGCCGAGATCGGCGAAATGCGCAGCATGAGTGCACATGGAGACTATGAAGACCTTTTACAATTTCTTTTGAGTTGCCAGGATCCGAGAAAAGTAAAAAAACTTTTTCTCGTCCACGGCGAATACCCGGTACAGATCGATTTTAAGAACAGGCTTGTAAAGAAAGGGTTCTTAGATGTAGAGATACCGGAAAGGCATTGGGAGATTGGAATTGGTTAATTTGAAGATTTGAAAATTTGAAGATGTGATGATTAGCTGTCTTTAAAATGAAAATAATTTCATATTTATAGGCCATTGCCAGGTGAAATTCCATTTTAATTTTCAAATCTTCAAATTTTCAAATCTTCAAATCGAATTTCCAAATCGAAAAGATTTCTTATCTTCCTATGAAAGATAATCTTACATGAATTTTGGCACAGGACCTACGAGGAAAACATTTATACGCAATACCCAATTGCCGGTTCCTGGTTCACAGGAAGAAAAACTGGCATTCAATGAGATCCAGGAGACGATCAATGAGCAGTTTGAAAAAATATTTCCCGATAAACTTGCAGAACGTACCGTTGTAATACTTCCATCATTCTCACTCGACCAGGAAATTCTTTCAAAAATAAAAGGCGCTGTTCACTATGAAGAAAGAATGCTTTGCCTGCTGATGCTTTTGCGCATGCCGCTTACAAAGATCATTTATATCACAAGCGTACCGGTTTCAGAAGCCATCGTTGATTATTATCTCAGCCTATTGCCTGGTATCACCGTGCATCATGCAAGAAAAAGGCTCACGATGCTCAGCTGTTATGATTCTTCCAGTAAACCATTAACGCAAAAAATTCTTGCAAGGCCGAGATTGATCGAAACGATTAAACAACTCATTTTTAATCCGGCTACCGCACACCTTACCTGTTTTAATATTACCCCGCTTGAAAAAACGCTTGCTGTTCATTTGGGCATCCCGTTATTCGGGACTGATCCTGATAAATTTTACGAAGGCTCAAAGTCGGGCAGCAGGAAAACATTCAGGGCAGCCGGTATTAACCTGCCCGATGGTTTTGAAGATCTTCACTCCGTAGAAGAAATTGTAAAAGCACTTGCTGACCTGAAAAGAAAATATCCTGCATTAAAAAAGGCAGTTGTAAAAATGAATGATGGTTTTAGTGGTGATGGCAATGCGATCTATCGTTATTATGATATTCAAGTTGATGATCAGATTGAAAAAAGGATCGAAAAAACTTTAGAGCAGCAACTCAAACCTGTTTCGGGTGATGTAACGGTAGAACTGTTTCTTGAAAAGTTCAGCAAAATGGAAGGCATCGTTGAAGTTTTTTTAGAAGGAGAAATAAAAATGTCTCCGTCGGTACAATGCGTTATTAACCCAAATAAAAAAATTGACATTGTAAGTACGCACGACCAAATGCTTGGTGGGGAAGAGGGGCAAATATTTATCGGCGCCATTTTTCCTGCTGATCCGGTTTATAATATCCAGATCGGTGATGCAGGCAGAAAGATCGCCCAGCAATTAATGGAAAAAGGTGTGATGGGCAGGTTTGCCATTGATTTTATTTCCGTTAAACAGGATGATGGATCATGGGTACATTATGCAATAGAAATAAATCTTAGAAAAGGCGGAACAACCCATCCTTACCTGATGCTGCAATTTTTAACTGATGGAAGATACCATGCTGAAGATGGTGAATTCATAACAGCCAGTGGTAACAAACGTTTTTATTTTGCTTCTGATAATGTTACCAGTGAGCATTACATTGGATTAACACCACCTGACCTTATTGATATTGCTATGTTCAACGGGCTCATGTATGATGGTACAAGACAGGAAGGTGTAATGTTTCACCTCGTGGGTGCTCTTTCTGAATATGGAAAAGTTGGAATGGTTTGTATAGGCAGTAGCCCCGAAAGAGCCAAACAGTTTTATGATAAAGCAATTGAAGTATTGGACTTTGAATGTGGGGAATGAGGAGTTTTTATACTTTGAAGTCTTTGAATGAACATTCAATATTCAACGTACGATATTCAATGTTCAGGTGTTAGAAGACATAGAAAAAAATCAGTGTATCAGTGGCATTCAATATCGGCAATCGGCAAACGATATTATAATAAGGCGCAAAGTAATTTACTTTGCGCCTTTGCGTTTCCGCGGTTATTGTTACTGCTTGGTACTGGTACAGTTTGAAATTTTACCGCAGAGAACAGGAGAAAAAAGAGTTTTCGCGGAGAATCTCTGCGTAAACTCAGCTTCTCTTGTTCTCTGCGGTGAAAAAACTCCTGCTAAATTTCAAACTGTACCAGCACTTACTGCTTAATAAATGGTAATGTCTCACTAGTACTAAGTATTTTTATCCAATAAGTTCCTGGTGTCAATGAAGCAATATTTATTTTATTCGTTCCATTTTGCAATATCCCTTTTTTGATCACTTGTCCAACTGAAGAAATGATCTGCCACTCACTGTTAGTGTTAGCCGTTGTAACGTTTATCAATGTCAGTGTTTGCTTAACAGGGTTTTCTAAAATTGAAGCGGCAATTTTACTAATAAAGATGATCGTGCAAATTGCTGAATAAGTAGTTTGCCCATCTTTATCAACCATTTTTAAACGGTAAAATGATTTACCAGCTAGTGGTGTTGGATCTTCTTTGCTATAATTTGTTTCAACACTGTTGTTTCCTGTTGCAGCAACCGTTGCTATTGCAGAAAAATGAATTGCATCGCTGCTGCGTTCAATAATAAAATGATCGCTGTTTATTTCTGATGTTGTTGTCCATTGCAGTTTCACTTTACCAGTAACAATTGTTGCATCAAAGTTTTTTAATAGAACCGGTACAGCGCCCAAAGTGGTTGCACTAATAACTACAGCCGGTGAAAGATACAATGGTTGATTAATACCATTGAATTCAAAAACAGCAAAATGATAAGTTGTGTTTGGTTCAAGGTTGCTTACGCCTACTACATTGTCTGTAGAATTTTCGATCACGAAATTACCTGAACCAAGATCCTGGCCATTGCCAAAATCACCGTTTCCTGTATAAGCAGTAAAATCTTGCGGAGCCACATTCACTGCTGTATTCTTTTTAGCTATGATGATACGTGCCCTTCCATTTCCTGCTGCTAATAATAGATTAAGCGAAGTGCCTGTAATATTTGTAGCTGAAATATTAGTTGATTGAATGGTTGGCCTTACAGCAGTAGGCGCATTTGTTTCTGCAAACAGGCTTGTCAAATAAATGGTATTTGTACCAGTGCCGTCGTATTCAAAAATTTTAAAGAAATAAGTAGTAGCCGGCTCAAGACCGCTGATGGTTGCTTCATTAAAATTATCATCGTATACCACAAATTCACCTGTGGCTAATTGTGGACCTGATCCAAATACAGGATTGGCAGCATAGTCAGTTCCATTTGCGGGAATACCGGTAACGGCACTTTCCTTTTTTGCTACAATGATCCTACGTTGACCATTGCCGTTGGTCCAGCTTAATCCAAGTTCTTTACCATCCGTTTTTGTTACAACAATATTCGACGATGGAACAGTGGGTATACTCCGTGTTGTTACACTTGCAGTATGAGCTGGTATTTTATATTGCGGTTGCCCTGAACCATTGAATTCATAAAAGGAAAAAAAGTATTGAGTGCCAGGTTGAAGATTTGTTACAATGGTACTGGTGCCGCTGCTGGCATATACGGTAAAATTTCCTGTGCCGATCTGTTCGCCATTTCCAAAAACGGAACTAACTGTGTACTGGTGACTGTTCACAGGATCGCTGTTTACTGCTGAACCTTGGTGTACCACTACCAAACGTCGTTGCCCGTTGCCGTTATCCCAATTAGCCGTTACTGAATTGGTGGTAATAGCAGAGAAGTTTGCATTGCTTGTCTGCGTTGTTGGTATAGCAGAGGTTGTAGCATTGCCGGTTAAAAAGCTACTCGTAAGATATTCTGTTGTAGCGCCGGTTCCATTGTATTCAAATATGGCAAAGAAGTATTGTGTTGCAGGTGTGAGGCCCGTAACAAAAAAACTGGTGAATGCATTGTCATAAACTACATATTCACCGGGTGCAACCTGTTGGCCGCTTCCGAAGATCGTATTCTCTGTATAATCAACACCATTTTGCGGAACAAAACTTACCGGGCTTCCGGCTTTGCAAATAATAACACGCCTGCTTCCATTACCCGGCGTCCATCCTACATTAAAATAACCCCCATCAACCTGGAAAAAACCAAGATTACTTGCAGGCAATGTAGGCGCTGTCGCCGATGCCTGCAGGGATAATAGAATAATAATTACTGTGTACAATTTTTTCATGACTATTTATTTTGTACACAAAAATGTAGTCATCACTGCTTATGCAGCAGGGGATATGTAGTGTGTTGAGGATTTTGGTGAATGAGTTGTGGGCAGCAGCTATGTTGCAGGAAGGGTCGTTAATTGACAATTGACAATTGACAATTCTATATGTTGTATACAATCTCTTATTGAAAAACCAGCTCACAGCTCAAAGCTTGTAGCTTGCAGCTAGTTTAATACCTCGTACACAACAACCTCTTCCGATTTATTTTTAAGATTAATAGCACCTATTTTCTGGCAATTGAATGACTGGCTTACTTTTTCATAGCAGGATTGATTGATAAGTATCTTGCCAGGTGTTGCAGCGCTTTGTAAACGTTGTGCTGTGTTCACTGTATCACCGATCACCGTATAGTCTAATCTTTTTATGGTTGAAGATCCGATATTACCGGAGATCATTTCACCACTATTGATGCCTATGGAAACTTTTGGTAAGAAATCACTATTGCGTGGTAAAGACTCTATTTTATTTCTTATTGCCAGGCATGCATCAACAGCCCTGTCGAGATGATAGGCTCCTTTGAATACAGCCATCACACAGTCGCCAATGAATTTATCAATTAAGCCTCCCTGTGCAATGATTTCTTTTGCCATGAGGTCGAAATACATATTCAGCAATGTAACAACCTTATCAGCTGATTCGGTTTCACTGATGGATGTAAAGCTGCAAATGTCGATGAATGCCACAGAAGCTTCAATGGTTTCATTGGCCATTAAAGATGCTTCATATTCACGTCCGCCCATAAAATGCAGTACATTTTCATCCACGTACATTTTCAGGATATTGTTTTCTTTGATCGCTTTTAATGTTTCCTTGATCTGGCTTACATGTTGAATGGTTTTATCGATCGTAAGTTCAAGGTCCTCAAAATTCACCGGCTTTGTTACAAAATCAAAAGCGCCCCTATTCATAGCCGTGCGTATATTGTCCATATCACCGTATGCAGATACCATTACAGCCTTTATCAGCGGGCTTGCTTCGCCAAGTTTTGTAAGTAAAGTGAGCCCGTCCATTTCGGGCATGTTGATATCACTCAATACAATATCCACATCCGGATTGCTTTGAATTTTTTCCAATGCATCGTTGCCATTAGAGGCGAATAAGAATTCGTATTTCTGTTCCCTGATCTTCTGGCGGAATTTCTGCTTTATCAGGACTTCGAGATCTGCTTCATCATCTGCTACCAAAATCTTTGTCATGCGATACGGCTTTTTAATTTTTCTTTTAACGAAACGAAGTCAACTGGCTTCGTTAAGAAATCGTCTGCTCCCAGTTTCATAGCATTGTTATAATTCTCATCATCACCATAAGCTGTGATCATCATTACAACGGGAGGTGGCTTTTCATATTTCTCCTTGATATGTTGTAACAATTCAAGGCCACTCATTCCAGGCATATTGATATCAGAAAGGATCAGTACAGCTTCATGGTTATGATCCTTCATAAATTCAAGTGCCTCTTCACCGGAAAAAGCAAATGCCAATTCCATTTCCCCGCTTTTAATTTCTTTGCGGAAACGCTGTTCAAATAAAACCTGTACATCTCTTTCGTCGTCGACTACTAATATTTTCATGCTTTGGGTTTAGTTTTAAATTGGCCGGCTGGCTTTGGCCAGGCCATGGGTTCTATTGGTGAATATAGTTTTTTTATGTTATTTAACCAGTTAGCCAGTTTACATGTTAACTGGTTAACTCAAGCCGGTAAATTAATAATAAAAGTAGTTCCCTCACCCTCCACTGTTTTCACCTTCAATTCGCCATTATGCCCTTTGGTAATAATGTCGTAGCTTAAAGACAGGCCCAATCCCGTTCCCTGGCCCGTTGGTTTAGTTGTAAAGAATGGCTGAAATATTTTATCAAGGGCTTTTTGAGGAATACCGTTGCCGTTATCCTGAATGCTGATCTCAATCCTGTTATTTATTTTTTTTGTACTTACTGTAACTGTTGGCTCATAGTTACCGGCTTCTTTCTTTTTTTCATTTACGGCATAAAAAGCATTGGTCAATAAATTCAATATCACCCTTCCGATATCCTGTGGTATAATATTTATTTCGCCAATGCTTTCATCGAAATCCGTTTTTAATGTCGCATTGAATGATTTGTCCTTTGCACGGAGGCCATGGTAGCTCAACCTTAAATATTCATCTGCCAGGGCATTGATATCTGTTGGTTCTTTTACACTGCTGCTGCTGCGGCTGTGTTGCAGCATTCCTTTTACAATGGCATCTGCACGTTTGCCGTGATGATTGATCTTTTCTAAATTTTGTACAAGATCTTTTGCAATTGCTTTTACTTCGCTGGTATTTCCTTTTTCAACCTCTTCAACCATCTCCCTTATTAACTCTGTACTCACTTCAGAAAAATTATTTACAAAGTTGAGCGGGTTTTGAATTTCGTGTGCGATGCCTGCGGTAAGCTCACCCAATGAAGCCATTTTTTCAGATTGAATAAGTTGTGTTTGCGTGGTGCGTAAGTCATTAAGTGCATGTTCGAGTTCATCTTTTTGTTTTGTCAATTCTGAAGTGCGCTCTTCCACAAGGCCCTCTAACTCTACTTTGCGGATAGCTATTGCCCGGTTAACCTCATCTTCATGTTGTCTTTTGATGCGCTCTTTTTCTGCTATTTTATTTTGCCTGTTCTGGCTAAATAAAATAGCTGCCATCCACATGAATGCAAGGAGTTCTGCCACATCCACATAATCCTCCCATTTTTTATAATAATCTTTTACGATCAATGCTGCTACATCTCCAACAATTGCCACAATAATATAGGGAATAAAGGCCCATATCAACATACGTGGCACTTTTAATGCTTCCTGCCTGAGAGCGTATACAATAACTCCCACCAGGAAAATATGCCATATCCATTTAGTGATGTATTCATGTTGAGCCAAACCATCAACCAAAAAAATAGCTATGGAAGCAATGAGAACGTATTTAAAAACATCTTCAAGTTTGGGAAGCTGCTGAAATTTTGCCAGCTTGCGCAATCGTTGGGAAAGGAAAATACCTACAATAAATGGCTCTGCTGAAAAGGACATATTGAAAACATTAATTTATTTATAAAACTACAAGGTTATTATAAACTCAGCAAACTCTCCTTCTTTTGTTTGAATTTTTAATTCACCGCCGTGGCCCTTGGTAACGATATCGTAGCTCAAAGATAAGCCCAATCCCGTTCCCTGCCCCGTTGGCTTGGTAGTAAAAAAAGGTTGAAATATTTTATCCAACACTTTTTGGGGTACACCATTGCCATTGTCCTTAACCCTGATCTCAACTTTATTATTTATTTTCTTCGTGCTTACGGTAACGGTAGGCTCATAACCCTGCAGCTGCTGTTTCTTTTTTTCTGATACAGAGTAAAAAGCATTTGTCAGTAAATTCAATATTACCCTGCCGATGTCCTGCGGCACAATATTAATTGCTCCAATGCTTCCATCAAGATCAGTTTTAAAAGTTGCATTGAATGATTTGTCTTTGGCTCTTAATCCATGATAGGAGAGACGCAGGTATTCATCACACAAGGCATTGATGTCTGTTGGTTCTTTTGTGCCGCTATTACTTCTTGAATGTTGCAACATTCCTTTTACAATGGCATCAGCACGTTTGCCATGATGATTTATTTTTTCAAGATTCTGAACAAGATCGCCTGCGATGGCTTTCACCTCGGCTGTATTTCCTTTATCAACCTCATCAACCATTTCCTTTATCAATTCTGTACTTACTTCAGAAAAATTATTAACGAAGTTCAACGGGTTTTGAATTTCATGAGCAATGCCTGCAGTGAGTTCGCCGAGTGAAGCCATTTTTTCGGATTGGATCAATTGCGACTGCGTAGATCTTAAATCGGTAAGTGTTGTTTGTAATACTTTATTTGATCTTTGTTTTTGACTGTTGCTGCGATAAAGAATGATCGCAATGATTAAAACAACTGCCAGTCCTGAAAGCATTGTATACAGCCGGATCTTATTTTGATAAACCGTTTTTTCTTTTTCCAGTCGCTGTAGCCGCTGCTGCTCACGCAGTGACAGGCTTTGAAAAGCTGCAAGACTGTTCATCCTTTTTTTATTGACACTGTCTTTTGCAACCAAAGAAAGGTTTGCATATTTCAATGCACTATCTGGCTGTTGCTGCAATGAATAGCTACGAAATAGTACTTCATATACTGTTCCTGCATTGACTTCCGTACTTATTACAGGTCCCAAAGATCTAAAAGCGTCCTGCATTTTTAAGGCGTAGAGCAAGCCTGAATCTTTTATCTTTTCATTTACATAATAGTTTGATAATTTAAAATAGAGTCTTGATAAGGTAGATACATTGCCTTGTTGGGTTGAAACCTGTAATGCCTCATCATAATATTTTTTCCCCAGTAGCTTATTTTCTTTTGCAATAAATGCATCTCCAAATGCTGCCAGTATATAGCCGAGGTATTTTTTATCTCCTAATTCCATTGCAATATCCCTTGCCTCTTCAAGGTAGATCAAGGTAGAATCAGGTTTATTTAATTCCAGGTATCTTGCTCCCATATTCATATCAGCAAGGAAGATCCGTTGCTTACCTGGAATTCCACCTACGGCCTCTGCCAATTTTTTTGCTTCCTTGTTATGAAGAATTGCCTCATCCGGGTTTTGTGTATACCCCATAAGCACGGCGTACATATGATGTGTTAATGAAAGTATTATTAACCTCGATTTTTCAGGCGTTAAAACAACACTGAACCATTTATTGCTTTCGTTCTTCGGATCTTCTGAAATTTCAAAAGCTTTGATGAAACAAGGTAGAGCTTCCGCATAAAGGCCTTTACCTGATAATTGATAGCCCTTCATGTCCAGGCCCCTTGCTTCCTGCAGTTTAACATTATTTTTCTGAGCCAGCAAAATGACTCCTTCTGCATAGTTAAGTGCGGAGTCGCGGTTCCTTTCTTCAAAATAAGCATAAGCCTGGATAGTGGCCCGGTATTTTATTGAATCGCCGGAAGCATTTTGTAAATATGATCTTGTACTATCAGGAAGTTGCTGTGCTTTTATGGACACAGGCAGCAACAGAAGTAAGAATATTTTAGTGAACTTCATTCCCTGGCATTAAATATTTGGTAACTGAATGGTAAACACAGAGCCTTCACGTTCTTTCGTTTCCATTTTTAAATCCCCGCCATGTGCTTTTATTATATCATATTATATCATAGCTTAAAGATAATCCCAATCCTGTTCCCAATCCTGTTATACTTTCCTTTCCACAAAATACATATCGATCACTCCTTTATTCTTTGCTTCAATTTTACCACGATGGGTGCAGTTGAATTTATCTTTGATCAGTTCATATGTGCTTCCACTTATGTTCACTTTACCTGGTTCGCCGGATGATTCCATGCGGGAAGCAATGTTTACCGCATCACCCCAAATATCGTAAGCGAATTTTTTGATGCCAACGATACCGGCCACTACCGGGCCCGTGTGGCAGCCAATGCGTATCTCAAAAAACGGCAATCCTTTTTCAATGCGTTTTTGTTTTTCATCATTGATAAAATCACGCATTTCAATAGCCGCACTTACTGTATCGAGTGCATTGGTTTTATTCGCAACGGGTAAACCGCCGGCACACATGTATGCATCTCCAATTGTTTTTATCTTTTCTATCCCGTATTTGGTGATGATAGTATCGAACGCAGAATAACAATGATTGATCTCGTTTACCAGTTCCTGTGCACTTAGCTTTTCACTCATTAATGTAAAATTTTTAAAATCAGTGAACAGCACCGTCACCTGTTCAAAATCCTTTGCCTTTGTTGAACCTGTTTTTTTCAACTCTTCTGCAGTTTCGGCGGGAAGGATATTCAGCAACAATTCATCACTGCGTTTTTTTTCTTCTTCCACCACTTCTTTTTGTTTGCGTATAACAACCGTTGCTTTTTCGACTTCTCTTATAAGTTCTTTTTGTCTTGTTCGTAAAGCATGTGTCCGGTACCGGTAATAGCCAATCGCAGCGCCGGCAATAATGATCCCGAATAAAATTCTTGCCCAAATGGTTTTCCACCAGGGAGGATCGATCGTTATTGTTAACTGTGCGCCGGTTTCATTCCATACGCCTTCATTGTTGCAGGCTTTTACTTTGAATGTATAATCGCCGGGGGCAAGATTGGAATAACTTACATAACGGCGGTTGTCGCAATAGATCCAGTTTGTATCTAATCCCTTCAGCATATATGCGTATCGATTGTCCTGGTTACGATAATAACTCAGTGCGCTGAATTCAAAATTGAAACTGTTCTGCCTGTAGTTCAATTCAAATTGTTTTTTGCCTGGTGGTTGTTCTTTGTCAAAGATCTTAAATGAAGAAATAACAACAGCAGGTGGCGTTGATCGTTTGTCTTCAATTTTATCAGGGTCTATGATATTGTAACCCGCTACTCCACCTATGAGTAAGGTGCCATCTTTTAGTTTTAATGCTGCCTCTGTATTGTATTCATAATTCTGTATACCATCTTTCAGGGTAAAATTCTTGCATGAATAATCTACAGGATTAAAGCGACACAGGCCACGGTTTGTGCCAGCCCAAAGCATCCCGTTATTATCACAAAGAAGCGTATAGATGGCATCGTTAGGTAACCCATTTTCCATCGTGAAATGTGTAAAATTATTTTCTGCTTTATTGTAACGGTTCAGGCCACCGCCGTTGGTGCCGATCCACATCACGCCTTTCTTATCAAATGCAAAGGAACGTACATTGTTATTGTGCAGGCTTTTTTCATCGCCGGGAATATTGTAATAACGGATCCATTTATTCGTTGCTGCATCCAACCGGTTAAGCCCGTTCTCAGAACCTGCCCATATATTTCCATCGGCATCTTCAGTAAAAGCAAATACCTTATTGGATGAAATGGAAGTGGAATCTTTTTGATCAAACAAAATGCTGCTTATCTTAATGGCCGAAGGGTTTTCAAAATTTAAGTCAGCAATATTTATTTTGTAAGTACCGCCACCATAGGTTGCGATCCACATGGCATTTTTATGGTCGCAATAAAGATCGCGGAATATTCCGGCACCATATCCCATGTCTCGCTCCGGGTATGGCATCATAAGTGATATATGCTTTCCTGATCTTTCGTTCCAGATGATCAGCTCTCCATACCAGGTGCCGATCCATGTATTTCCCGAATGGTCGCGGGCAAAACTTCCAATGCGACCGTCACTGGCCATTTTTCCTGAAAAGGGTGCGCTTAGGCTGCTGTATTCATTTTTATTTTTATCATAACTGTATAAACCTTTTAATGTTCCGATCCAGTAACCATTCTCCGTTTCAAGAAATGCACGAATATTCTCATTAAATCCTCCCGAAGTAACCTTGGTTTTATTTTCGACAGGAATGGCAGTTTTTAATACAGCAACAACGGGTTCCATTTTAACCAATCCTTTTCCGAAGCAACCGACCCAGATCACGCCATTTTTATCGGGCAGCACAATATCGGATGCGTTGGAGATAAGACTGTTTGAATTACCCGGTTCATGAATGAACTGTTCTACTTCATCTGTTGCAGGATTCATGCGAAATAAACCCATTCCCCGGGAAGAGATCCAGAGCAGGCCTTTTTCGTCTACATATCCACGTTCGAAAAACCGGTCTTTCAATTCTGCTTCAGGAATTCTTTTGTTGAGTGTAATAATTTTTTCAACCCCATCCTTTACATTTACTTTATATACCAAACCTGCATTTGAAAATACCAGGAGCCATTGGTTATAGATCACCGTAAATCCATAGATCAGCGTGCCTATATTATTCAAATGTTTTAAGTTGAAAACAGGAGAGAATTTCTTCCTTGCCTTATCAAACTTATAAAGATGTGTATTGCTGATCGCAATAAAAGTTTTTTCATCGGGGATATACTGGAAGTCAATAATGGTTGTGTCGGGTTGCCCGTTGCTGTTAAGAATAATTATTTTTTCAAACTTTTTATGATCAACATCAAACAGGTATGCAAGACTTCCGATCCCAACTATGATTTGATTTACCGAATCAGTTGCCTGGTACATGTATGGTGCACTCTTATTATCGGGAATAGGATAAGAATCATGGGTTGTATTGGTAACACGAATAAGGCTATAGTTAGTGATCAAATAATAAGCCCCCGGATCATTTTTTAATTTAAATGAAAGCTTGGGTGGTTCATTGATCCCATTTGAGAAACTTTTTGAAAATGACTCTGTAATTGGATCGTAAACCTGGAACCCGGAATTGGTCTCAAAATAAATGTCTCCTTTAATGGTCATATTTCCGGTCCATACACTATTATTTGCAAGACTTGTGCTGTCATCAGGATTGTGACGAAAGGTTTTAAAATTGTATCCGTCAAAACGTGAAATACCTTCTTCACTGTAAAGCCACAGGTATCCCGTGGTATCTTTAAACATTCCGAGAATTGAACCTGAAGATATGCCCTGTTCCTGTGTATAATTGGTAAATGTATATTGTTGCTGTGCGAATGACACGGCAGGAATGATCAACAGCAGTATGAAATAGAAGAATCGTTTCATAAAAAGTTCTATGAATAAAACTCCTTCCTGTTTTGGCTCCTGAATATAAAACTTTTTACGTTTGTCTGAACTATGATCTTCATGATTTGTTGAAGACTATGATTCAAAAAAAACATAATCATAATCTTCATTTAATCACATTAATCATAGTTCAGACGACCGGTAACTGAATAATAAATATTGTTCCTTCACCTTCTTTCGTTTCCACTTTTAATTCCCCACCATGAGCTTTTACAATATCATAACTCAATGATAAGCCCAAACCCGTTCCCTGTCCCGTTGGTTTGGTAGTAAAGAACGGCTGAAATATTTTATCCAGTACCTTTTGAGGAATGCCATTTCCGTTATCGCTCACTTTAATTTCAACTTTATTCCCAATTTTTTTTGTACTTATTGCAACAGTTGGATCGTATCCGCCGGGATTTTCTTTTTTCTTTTCTCCAACAACATAAAATGCATTTGTAATTAAATTCAGGATCACTCTTCCAATATCCTGCGGAATGATATTGATCCTTCCAATACTTTCATCAAAATCCGTTTTTAATGTTGCATTGAATGATTTGTCTTTTGCACGAAGGCCATGATACGCCAGTCGTAAATATTCATCAGCCAATGCATTAATGTCTGTTGGTTCTTTTTGCCCACTACTGCTACGGCTGTGTTGCAACATTCCTTTTACAATAGCATCTGCACGTTTCCCATGATGATTTATTTTTTCTTCATTGTCCTGTATGTCTTTTGCAATTGCTTTTACTTCTGTAATATTTCCTTTGTCAACTTCTTCAACCATTTCCTTTATCAACTCTGTATTTAGTTCTGAAAAATTATTAACGAAGTTCAATGGATTTTGAATTTCATGTGCAATGCCTGCAGTGAGTTCTCCAAGCGAAGCCATTTTTTCTGATTGGATCAACTGCGCCTGCGTGGATTGAAGTTCTTTGAGCGTATTTTCTACTGCTTCTTTTTGATGAACTACTTCCGCTGTGCGCTCGGCCACCTGCTTTTCAAGATCTATCTTTTGTTTTTGGATAAGCTCCCTTTTCTGAATTTCCATTTCTTTTTCGGTTCGCTCTTTTTCGACAGCCTGCTGTGCCAGTACTTTACGGGCATCTGTATAATTTCTCGTTAAAGCAGTTGAAAAAAACAATACGATCCAGGAGGTAGTAAAAAATTCGGCATAAAAGAAAAAATTAATGCTGCTTAAAGGATTATCAGAATTGCCTGTTAAAAGTTCATTGATGATGCTATATATTATACTTGCAAATTCTACTACTGACCATATGATCAGGAATGGCGCAAGTGTAAGTAATAGAAATTTTGCAGGCTGGTATTTTTTACGATAGAGATGTATGAGCGTAAGTGCAATGGTAAACACTACGATCTCGTAAGTGAGTGCTATGCCGGCGTTCATAAAGCTGTCATATGATGGCGGGGCTAAGGGAGTGATCAACAAAAAAAAGATCAGGTAGACCGGCATTAAAACAACAGACGCAATAAGCAATTTATCCCATTTGGGGGCATTGACTTTTGTATTAAGATATTCCCTGATGAATTGTACCAAAAATAAATGAACGAGTATCCAAAAAACAAAGCGGCCCCAGTAAATTATCTCCGGGTAGGCAGGGAATAAAAGAAACTTGAAATTATATGGGAACTGAACGATGGAATAAAATAAAAGAAAGAAAAGATAATATAAATAAGCTCTTTCACGAATAAGGATATAGTTATACAGGCTGAATAAAATCGTAGCAAGAAAAATGCCCACGAAAAGCATCCGGAGAAGGGTATATTTAAAGATCGGCCCTTCTATATAATCTGAATAAGCACTTTTATAAAACGAGAGTTCTGATTTAAAATTTACGTTTAAGTATGTTGGTTTTGCCTGGATAAAACTATTATGCAGGCGAACATAAATAGTACGTTCCTGGTTGGGTAATAAATTTACAACGATCGAGGAGATGACCCTGGTTCCGTCTTTATTATTCCAGGGGGTTAATATTCCCGTCTTTTGCTCTAACCATTTCCCGGTACTGTCCTGGAGATATAAATAATAATATTCGAATAAGTCATAATTGCCGGAACCATTGAGGAAATGAAGATTGACTTCCTTGCCCAGGCTATTGTGGATACGAAACCTCAGCCAATAAGTCTTAATACTAAAATCGGTCCTGGTATTATTTGTATAAAAGTTATTAGTTAAAGGAGCCTGGCTTACCTCAGTAATATTCCATTTGTTTTCGGGGTCTTTCAATATTTGAGTATGCGTACTATCAATGGTATACAAAGCGGCACTATCATCCTTTAGATCGTATGCAGGAAGTAAAGTATTTTGAGCAGATAAATGAGACAATGCTAAAAAAGCAATATTTATCACGATAAAACAAAAAAGCTTGACCATTGATTTAATTGATTAAAATGATATCATGATTGGTTTATAAGTTAATCTTATAAATTATAGTTTAGGCAACTGGCAATACAATTATAAAAGTTGTTCCTTCATTTTCTTTTGTCTCAACCTTTAATTCGCCGCCATGTGCTTTTATTATGTCATAACTTAAAGATAAACCCAAACCGGTTCCCTGCCCCGTTGGTTTGGTGGTAAAGAAAGGTTGGAAGATTTTATCAATAATGTTTTTGGGGATACCATTACCGTTATCAGTAACAATTATACTAATCCCCCGCCCCCCTAAAGAAGGAGAAGTGGATTTAGTAGTAATTGAGACAATTGGTTCGTAATTGTTGGGAGTTTGTTTTTTCTTTTCCCCTACTGCGTAAAATGCATTCGTAATTAAATTCAATATCACTCTTCCAATATCCTGTGGAATGATATTGATCCTTCCAATGCTTTCATCAAAATCAGTTTTCAATGTTGCATTGAATGATTTGTCTTTTGCACGAAGGCCATGATAGGAGAGACGCAAATATTCATCACACAATGCATTGATATCTGTGGGTTCTTTTTGTCCGCTGCTGCTGCGGCTGTGTTGCAACATTCCTTTTACAATGGCATCTGCGCGCTTGCCATGATGATTTATTTTTTCCTGGTTGTCTTTGATGTCTTTTGCAATGGCTTTTACTTCGGCAGTGTTTCCTTTATCAACTTCTTCAACCAATTCGGTTATCAACTCTGTATTTACTTCACTAAAATTATTAACGAAGTTCAATGGGTTTTGAATTTCATGTGCAATACCAGCCGTGAGTTCTCCAAGCGAAGCCATTTTTTCTGATTGCACCAATTGTGATTGAGTGGCTTTAAGATCTGCAATAGATGTTTGAAGTTGGGAAGTACGCAGCTCTACTTTTTCTTCCAATACTTTGTTTTCTCTTTTTAGAGCAGCCGAACGATAACCGATGTACGAAAGAATGATAATGATAAATGCAAGTGCAAACAATGTATAGGCCCACCATGTTCTCCACCAGGGTGGGAGGATGGTAATGACGAAAGAAGCGCCGGTTTCATTCCAAACGCCATCACTGTTACATGCTTTTACGTGAAAGGTATATGTGCCTGGAGAAAGGTTGGTATAAGTTGTAGTGCGTAGTGTGCCGGCAGGTATCCAGTCATTGTCATAACCATCCAGTTTAACTGCATATTGGTTTAATGAAGCATCAGCATAATGCAATGCTGTGTATTGAAAGCTGATCTTATTTTCATTGTAATGCAGTTCTATTTTTTCCAGGCCATTAGTATAAACCGATGTATCTTTTTTATTGTCCTTATTTCCCGGGCGATAACCAATCGATTCAATCATCACAACAGGAGGAATTTTATTTTCATTCATGTGGGCAGGGTCAAACGAAATAAGGCCACTGGGCACTGAAACCTGTATGGCACCATCTTTTCCCCTAAACATGCTGCTGTTCTGCCAAATAGTTGCTCTTGTGGAAGTATTGTAACTTATGAAATGATCTGTCTTCTCATCAAGTCGTGATAATCCCCTTGGTGTGCAAACCCACAGGTTGCCGGCTGAATCATCAATAATGCAGCTGATTGAATTATGCAAAAGCCCTTCTTCCTGTGCATATCTTTTTATAATGCCAAGGTTTTTATCTACCAAAAACAAACCGGTAAGATAAGTGCCTGCCCACAGGCGCTTACGACTATCTTCATAAATGTTTATGACGCATGCAAATCCCTTTTTAAAATCACCATATGATTTGAATTGGTTTGTTTTCGTGTCAAACCTGTTGAGGCCGCCAAAATTGGTGCCGATCCATAAGATACCATCACTGTCAAAAAAAAGACATTGCGCTGTACGGTCATCCAATGTATTACCTGCTTTCATGGAACCGTTGTTATTAATAAAAGGAAAGCGGGTATATTTTCCCGTTTGCTTATTAAGACAACAGATTCCCTTATCGCCTGTGCCAACCCAGATATTTCCTTCCTTATCTTCTGCAAGTGAGTTAATGATATTGCTACTGATCGATAAACTGTCTTTTGCATCATGCTTATAATTCTTAACTGCTTTGGTTACGGGGTCATAGCAAAACAGGCCCGCGGCACCGGTTCCAACCCATATACGGTTATCCTTAGCCGCAAAAATGCAATTGATCTGTTTATAAATTTTGTACTTGCCAAGATCAATTTTTGTAAAACTATTTTGATGATGATTCCATGCATAAATTCCAATACTGTCTTTTACAAGGAAAAAGCTATCCTGGTATTTAGTATAGACATAAAATTCATCAAGGCTTGCCTTTCCGCCTGTTTCAACCAGGGAAGGCTTAATAGCAAATGGATTGAATAAAGACCTTTGTTTATCGAGGTAAGCGATACCGCTATACGGCATATTGGCCCACAGCGTTCCAAGCCTGTCATAAAAAAGAATGTTGATACCCTGGTGATCAGGCAAGCTGCCAGGTTCATCATTGTGCTTGTATAAACTGGCCACCCCATTTTTTACATTGAAATAAAATATCCCTTTAAAAAAACCAGCCAACCAGAGGTTTCCTTCCTTATCTGCTGCAAGCGTTTCTACGTGCGTCTTTTCATCGGTTAATGAAGGAGGAAGGTCCAATACATAATTGGTAAAATTTTCCTGTGCTGGATTGTATAATGAAATTCCTTTTTCAGTACTGCACCATATACGCTTCAGTGAATCAGGCAAAATATGGATACAATCAGCAGGAATTGAGCCGGCACCGTTATCCCGGGCTGAGAATATTTTCCATGTTTTTGTTTTTGTATTAAACCGTAGGAGCTTAAAGAATGGCTTGTTCAAATGAGCACTGTCTGGTTTGTATGAATTGCTCCATAAGATATCGTGATCCAAAGGATCGGGCACTAATCCATAAAGCGAGAATTCTTTTAAACTATCCGGGAGGGCGGAATATAGCTTGATCGTTTTTGTTGCCGGGTCATAAAGATTTAAGAGGCTATCGGTGCTTACCCATATTTTCCCATAATTGTCTTTGGCAATATCTATGTTTGTATAACAAGGAATAAAATATTTTCCTTTCACTGTCGAATTAAGATCTTCGATCTTGTTTTTAACTGCATCAAATAAAAGCAGGTGTGGCTTCGTATCGTAGCTTGCAATTACATGGATGCCGGAACCATTGTCCTCCCTCCATTTTCCGAAATAGTCATCCTTGATAGCACTGCTTGTTGCAGTGTCCAGCTTTACTTTATAAAAAGCATCTTTTTGCCGGTCCAGGCAATATATACCTTCCAGTGCAGCAACGGCCCAAAGTTTTCCTAAATAATCCTCGTGTATAAAATTTATACTGGAATAAATTAATGGCTCGCCTTTATCGTTTAAAAAAGAATATGTTTTTAGTTTGTAACCATCATAACGTACCAGGCCATTTTGTGTGGCAAACCACATATAGCCATATTTATCCTGTAAAAAATCCTGTACGTTTCCTTCGGGCAAACCTTTTTCAACTGATAAAGTATTGAAGTATGGATTTTTATATTGTGCTTTTACTCCAAGAGAAAAAATCAGCAGGGTAACAAAAAATATTTTTTGCATGGTTTGACCGTTGATTAATTTGATTGAATGATGGTCGTGATTTAACCTATAATTTAGTTATACTATTTCAATAATCATAATTATCGGATGGTCTGAACTATGATTTTTATGAATTATTGAATACTATGATCATGGAAAATACAACCATAGCTATCATTTGATCAAATTAATCATGGTTCAGACAACTGGTAATTGAATTATAAAAGTTGTTCCTTTACCTTCTTTCGTTTCCACTTCCAGCGCTCCGCCATGTGCTTTTACAATATCATAACTCAAACTCAATCCCAATCCTGTTCCTTGTCCTGTTGGTTTGGTGGTGAAGAAGGGTTGAAAGATCTTATCTTTTATTGATGAAGGGATTCCGTTTCCGTTATCAGTAACACAGATCTCGATTCTATCGTTTGATTTTTTTGTACTGATGGAAACTGTTGGGTCGTAACCAACGTTTAACGTTGAACGTTGAACGTTTTGCTTTTCGTTTACGACATAAAAAGCATTCGTGATCAAATTCAATATCACTCTTCCAATATCCTGCGGAATGATATTTATTTTTCCAATGCTTTGGTCAAAGTCTGTTTTTAATGTTGCATTGAATGATTTGTCTTTTGCACGAAGACCATGATATGCCAGTCTTAAATATTCATCAGCCAATGCGTTAATATCTGTTGGTTCTTTTTGTCCTGACGATGATCTTGAATGTTGCAACATTCCTTTTACGATCGCATCTGCACGTTTACCGTGGTGATTTATTTTTTCAAGATTCTGCACAAGATCATTGGCTATTGATTTTACCTCACTTGTATTTCCTTTCTCAACTTCATCCACCATTTCCTTTGTCAACTCAACACTTACTTCCGAAAAATTATTGACAAAGTTTAGTGGGTTTTGAATTTCATGTGCAATGCCTGCAGTGAGTTCGCCCAACGAAGCCATTTTTTCTGATTGGATGAGTTGCGATTGTGTGGATTTTAAATGGGTGAGCGTTGATTCTAAAACCTTATTAGTTTTTTGCTTTTGACGATTGTTGCGATAAAGGATAAAACCGATTATAAGAAATACGCCCAATCCGCCCAGCATGGCATAAGTTCTGATCTTATTTTGTGTGGCAGTTTTTTCCTTTTCTAATTCCTGTAGCCTCAATTGCTCATCAAAAGTGAGCTTTTGAACCTTGGTTAAACTTTCTATTTCCGCAATATAACTACTGTCTTTAAAGACGCTGGCAAGTTTCCCGTATTTAAAAGCACTATCCCTCATATTATTCAATTCATAACTTTCCGATAGTGCTGCATAAGCCTGCCCAATGTCACGTGACCCTGTGGATTGCAAACTTGCAAAGACTTTCAATGAATAATATAAACTGGAGTCTTTATTCTTTTCCCTGTTAAGATAAAAATCTGCTAAAGAAAAATAGCAATCAATTAAAGTAGCAATATTGTTTTGTTCGATAGCTGATTGTATTCCTTTATGAAAGTATTGAAGCCCCATTGCTTTGTTTTCCTTTTGCAAATAGAGGTTGCCCATTAAAAAATAAACATGGGCCAGGTAGTCTTTATGGCTGGTTTGAATAAATATACGTGCAGCATTTTCCTCCATTGCCAACGCAGAATCCTTTTTACCAAGTTCAATGTAAACATTACCCATATTCATATTCACAAAACCAAGTAATATCGTATCTCCGATTTCTTCAGCTATTCTTTTTGTTTCATTGTAGTGAAAGATCTGTTGATCTGTTTTACCAATGCTGCCCATTAAATGACCAAAATCATGATGCACATTTTCAAGTACATCCATCCTCGTCTTGTGTGGGGTCAAGCTTGTATTCCAGCCCCATATTTTATTTTCACTTTCCGGATCCTCTGCAATTTTGAGTGCTACCGGATAGCATTCGTATGATTCGGGCAACCTGCCTAAATGCATCAGCACATATCCTTTTAAATCCATTGAACGTGCTTCATTCAATTTTTTATTATTTTTTTGTGCCAGCACAATACATTTATCTGCATAATAGAGTGCAGAATCCCTGTTGACTTCAGCATAGTAATACGCCAGGCTACTTTGTATCATGTAAGCGGCAGAATCCGTATGAGCTGTTTTTAAACCCCGTTTTAAACTGTCGGCATTATTTCGCTGGCCAACAGCATTGATTGAAATCTGCAGCAGCAATAATAGTTTTATACAGGCTTTCATTATTGTTTTTAGTTAGTTGGGCAATTCGATAATAAAAGTGGTTCCCTCATTTTCTTTGGTTTCTACTTTTAATTCTCCTCCATGTGCTTTTACAATGTCGTAGCTTAAAGATAATCCTAAACCTGTTCCCTGGCCTGTTGGTTTGGTGGTGAAGAAGGGTTGAAAGATCTTGTCTTTTATGGAAGAAGGAATTCCGTTTCCGTTATCAGTAATACAGATCTCGATTTTGTTGCTGGGTTTTTTTGTACTGATGGAAACAGTTGGTTCGTAGGAAACGTTGAACGTTGAACGTTGAACGTTTCGTTTTTCGTTCACTGCGTAAAATGCATTCGTAATTAAATTCAATATCACTCTTCCAATATCCTGCGGAATGATGTTGATCTTTCCAATTGATTCATCAAAATCAGTTTTCAATGTTGCATTGAATGAATTATCCTTTGCTCTTATTCCATGATATGCCAATCGTAAATATTCATCAGCGAGTTTATTGATATCGGTCGGTTCTTTTGTTGTGCCTGTTGTACGGCTGTGTTGCAACATTCCTTTTACAATGGCATCAGCACGTTTGCCGTGATGGTTTATTTTTTCTTCATTCGCTTTAATATCATTTGCAATTGCTTTTACTTCTGTTGTATTTCCTTTATCAACTTCTTCAACCAATTCGGCTATCAACTCTTTGTTTACTTCCGAAAAATTATTTACAAAATTCAACGGGTTTTGAATTTCATGTGCGATGCCGGCTGTAAGTTCACCGAGCGAAGCCATTTTTTCTGATTGGATAAGTTGTGACTGGGTTGATTTCAAATTGTCATATGCTGCTTCAATTTTTCTTTTGGCTGCCTGTTTATGTTTATTGTTCCGATATAATATGACAGCGATCACCAACATTGCGATCAATCCTGCAAGCAGGCTGAACTTTCCAGCACATTGGGATCCTAAGCTTAGAATTCCACGTGGACAAGTTGTCGCGG
>JADMIO011251621.1_pt1 | contig 73610 bp, 55 predicted proteins | sample 8958161 | NCBI WGS metagenome assembly JADMIO01 (sample SAMN16585339, study PRJNA669376) | soil metagenome | isolation source: Crop rotation soil | place: USA: Cullars Rotation, Alabama | collected 2011
CCCGCCGTGGTCGACACCTTCCCAGGTTATGAAGTATGATCTTCCAGCCATTCCGGTACGGGGAGGCTTACGAATCATTTAATCTAAATCTTCTAAAACAGATGGCAATAGGAAAGAAAACGGGTGGACGTCGCCCCGGTTCAGTGAATAAGCTAACGGCGGGAATAAGGGAGCCATTGAAGCTCTTTTTGGAGAACAAGTGGCCCGACATGGAGAAGAAGTTCAGCAAGCTATCCCCCAAGGATCAATGGCTTTTGTACGAGAAGCTTCTAAGCTACGCAGTGCCACGCTACAGCCACGTTAACATGGCGCTTAGCCAGATGAGTGAGCAAGATTTAGAATTGATCATAGGGCATTTAAAAGAGAATCTGAACCATGAACACGAGGACGAACAAGATCAATGAAATAAGGGCCTTACTTAATCCCGACAACCGGCCTGCCTGCCTGGTGTTCAGGGACGCCCCGGGTAATACCTACCTCCACAATGGAAGGCAACTTACCAGGCAAGAGTGTGAGGCCATCCCGGCAAAGATTAAAATTTTCGTAAGACGCGATAAAATCCCGACACTATGAACCGCCGGCAAATGTTGATAGACGAATTAAGGAAGGCGCTGCAGCCAGATCAACGGGATGAGTACTGCATCCGGACGGGTGGGATCTGCTATCGGTTTGAGGACATTGACGTGAATTGGCGACCATTGCCCAGCGCGAAAGGGTTACGACTCAACCGGCGCAATGAACAGATCTACCGAATCGCCGGGTGTGACATAATTTTTTAAGATATGCTTAACGTATGGATGGCCCTTGCGGCTATTGTAGCGTTTATCGTTATCATTGCGATCGGAAAGTTTAAAAGGCATTGAAGCGTGAAGTTGGAGCCCAAGGAGCGTCGAGTAATTCGACCTCCTTTTTGTTTCCATAAAAAGCGGAAACCTGACTTTCATCAATCCTTAATGCACCGAACGGATAAACCCTGTTGCTTGATGTAGTCGAAAGTTTGACGGATAGTCCCATCGTGATAAAATAAAACGCGAGCATAAGCGCGATCAGTTCCGAACTCGGTGGAGGTCCACCAAAAACCGTTCTGCCCTATATTGCCGAATGATTCCGGGGAGGCATAATTGTAACCGCCAGGCAACGCAGTGAACTTTGCAAAGTTTGTAGCGTCAATATTAGGGCTATCCCAGTGCGCTGTCCCGGTCTCTTTTAGTTTTCCGCCCGCCACGTCGTCTCCTCCCAAAGCGTCTATTAATTTTTTCCATTCGGCATCGGACGGGACGTGCCAACCGGCAGGGCTCAGTTTTGATGAGTTCACGGCGTACCAGTTATACAGGGCGCCATAGGTTATTTTGTTGCCGATGTCATTATCATACCAACAATATGCGGGCGTTGATAGATCGAACCAGGGTGTAAGGGCATTTACTAACGGGATAGAGGTTCCGTCCTTATACTTCGTGGTCTTCAGATTCTCGGCCATCCATTCTTGATCGCCAATAATTATTGTTTTGTAGGAATTTCCGTCGACGTCCGAAACCCCTCCCCCTTCGAGGATAATAAGCTCATCATTTTTGGTTTCGTCGTCATCCTTACAACTGAATAGCAGGCCGGCAACCAACAATAAGGTCAGTAAATTTCTCATTTGAGAAAGGATTTGGTGATATTTTACTTCCAAGAAGTTTTACAATCGCTTTACAACGAAAAAATAACAGCGAGCTACAGACTTGTAACTCGCTGATTATCAAGAGCCCCCTGTCGGAATCGAACCAACGACCTACTGATTACAAGTCAGTTGCTCTACCTGCTGAGCTAAGGAGGCTTTTGCTCTTTTCGTGCTTACGCCAGCTGCGGATGCGCTAAGGAGTCCAAAATGGAGGTGCAAAAATAGAGTAAGTCTGCGTTTTCGCAAATACTTGCCCAAAATTACTTCAACATTTTCTGGATTCTAAGGCTTTCGGCCGCTTTTGCGGGATTAGACGGTTTTGAGAAGCTTTAACTGCTCTTTCAGCTGCTTCAGGTGGTCGGTGGCTTCGCGGATCTTGTCGTTGAATTCGTCTTTGAATTTGTCGGCGTTTTTGGAGCGGCCGAAGAATTCGAGGTTATTTTTCCAGAGGGCAATGTCGTTTTCCACCTTGCTGATCTTCTTGCGGATGACCTGTTCCTTTTGGAAGATCTTGCGTTCGGCCATCGGGTCGCTGCGCAGCTCGTTCAGTTGATTTTCGAGCGTGATCTTTCCTTTCTCATCCTCCGTGATGCCGGGGATGGAATTGATGAACCGCTCCACCGCCTCGTGATAGCGCGTGCGGATGGCGTTGATGTCTTTCTTGGGTACAAAGCCGATGGAATTGTATTTGGCCTGCAGTTCCACCAGGATATCTTCCGTGCCGGTGTGAGCTGAAGCGTGGGCTTCCAGGTCGGAGCACACATCTTCCTTGAGGCGAAGGTTTTCGGCTTGTTCGCTTTCCACTTTGCCGTGTTGCGTACGACGTTGTTCGAAGAAATGGTCGCAGGCGTCTTTGAATTCCTTGAAGACCTTTTCGCGGAATTTCTCGGGAACAGGTCCCACGTCTTTCCATTTCTGCTGCAGGTTCTTCAACTCATTCGACGTGCGTTCCCAGTCGTTGCTTTCTTTCAGCTCGATGGCTTTCTTCACCAGGTCGTTTTTCAGCTGCAGGTTTTGTTCGCGCTCTTCGTCCAGTTTCTTGAAGAAAGCATTTTTGTTATTGAAAAAGGTCTTGAAGGCCGACCAGAATTTCTTGTTTACCTCCTTTGCCTTTGCCCGCGGGAGTCCACCGATGACCTCCCAGCGTTTTTGCAACTCGAGGATCTCTTTCGTCTTTTGATTCCATTCCTTGATGCGGTCGGATTGGAAGTCGATGAATTGCTGCACTTCGTCACTGAGGGATGCTTTGCCTCCCAGATTCACCTGAAGCTCTTGCTGGAGGTTTTGCAGGTAGGCATCCCGTTTGGCGTATACGGCATCCGATGCGGCTTTGAAACGTTGCCACACGGCTTCCTTGTCTTCCTTCGGCACAGGGCCCAGGTGCTTGAACTCATGATGCAACTCATTGAGCTCGCGGATGGCGTCCTTGATGATCTCGACGTCGGCTAGCTTTTCGGCGCGCACGCACAATTCGATTTTTGCTTCGAGATTTTTGCGGCGGTCGAGTTCTTTCAGTTCGAAGTAGATGCTTTGGTTGTCATAGAAGCGATCCAGCAACGCGTGATAGTTGGCCCAAAGCGTTTTCGCCTGTGGTCCCGGCACGGCGCCGATGGCCTTCCACTCCCGTTGCAACGTCTTGAAGCTGTCGAACTGGTCGGAGGTGTCTTGTGAATCAGAAAGCACGCGGAGCTTTTCGAGGATCTCCTGTTTCTTCTGGAGGTTGTCGAGCTTCTGTTCTTCCTGTTGTTTGAAATATTGGGTGCGGCGGTCGCGGATCAGTTTGAAGTTGGCATCGAACACATTGTCGTTCTCGTCGCCTTTGTAGTCGAAGTCTTCCTCTATCCCACCGCCTGCGGTAAATTTTAGCAGCGCTTCGGCTCTTTCCTTGTCGCGGATCTCGTCATAGAGCGGTTTGATCTCGCGCAGGATGTTGTCTACTTTTTTAAAGTTGGCGTCCTTCGCCAGGTCTTTGATGAGGTCGGCAAATTGCTGCTTGGTATAATGGCTATAGTCCACGTGTTCGTGGACTTCATCTTCATGGTGTTCGTCATGATGCTCGTCGCGGTCGGAAAGATCAATTTCAGACTGTAAGGTGTGACCATGGTTTGTCACCACTTCCGTGGGATGCCCCTGCTCTTGCTCTTCGGTTTTTTCTCTTTCCATTTCCATAGTCGGTTCAGTGTGCTACTACGCTTTACGTAAATTTACTAAAATTGCTCAATTCAATCGCGGATCTACCGGATAGTTCGAGTATACGGAGAAACGTCCGCCCATATTGTCTAACGCTTTTTTCCAGATAACGGTTGGATCGGTGTCGAACAGCAACGTGTCATCCACGAAGTCGCAAACGATCCAGGAGTCCTCTTGCAGTTCCGATTCAAGTTGGCCCTGCCCCCATCCGCTGTATCCGAGATAGAAACGAATGTCGGCCGGTTTTATGACGGAAGTATTCAATTGTGTCATCAAACTTTGAAAATCGCCACCCCAATAGATGTCGTCCTGTATCTTAACAGCATTCGTGATCGATGTGTTTCGGTGCAGAAAATGAAGTGTATCCTGTTGCACAGGTCCACCGACGAAAACGATGTCATCGAGATGACTGGCTTCTTCCATCACTTCGGCGATCTTGAGTATAGAAGGCTTGTTGATGACAAACCCAAACGAACCTTCTTCGTTATGTTCGCATAACAAGACCACGGTCCGCTCAAAATTCGGGTCGGGCAGAAAAGGTTCGGAGATCAGCAACCTTCCTTTTTCCGGCTTCAGCTTGTTTCGATATTTAAAAAACTCCATACCACACGTTAAGGTTGTTGAATTTTGACCCCAATTGTCCGCTTTCAATACCTGAATAAAATACTTCGTACGCACCTGTGCAAATTTTTATTTCTTCCTAAACTTGCAGCATCAAATTCCTCCTATGCAACCACTCGCTGACATACGAAAAGAATATTCCAAAGCCGCCCTGGACATCCTCACCATGTCGGCCAACCCAATCCAGCAATTTGAGACTTGGTTTCAAGAGGCCCTGCACGCACAAGTGGCAGAACCGAATGCGATGTGCCTGGCTACCGTCAATGCCGACCATCGTCCTTCCGCACGCATTGTGCTCTTGAAAGGCATCGAGCATGGTGCGTTTCTTTTCTACACCAATTTTCAAAGCGATAAAGGAAGAGAACTTGAAAATAACCCCGCTTGTGCGGCAACATTCTTCTGGCCTGAGTTGGAACGCCAGGTGCGCATTGAAGGAACGGCGACGCGGGTGAGCGATCAACAGGCGCAAGCCTATTTCCAAACCCGGCCACGCGGATCACAGATCGGGGCATGGTCGTCGCCCCAAAGTTCGGTATTGGAGAATCGCGAGATCCTGGAGGAACGCGTGCGGCAAATGGAGCAAAAGTTCGAAGGGAAACAAGTGCTTCCTAAGCCCCACCAGTGGGGTGGTTTTCAAATCGAGCCGCTACTCATCGAATTCTGGCAAGGCCGGCCCAGCCGTCTACACGACCGCATCGAATACACCAGGGTCGACGGTACCTGGAAAGCACATCGCCTGGCGCCTTAACGCAGGTCGAACAGCGAATTCACGCCGGGATAGCGGCGCACGGTATAGCCTTCGCCATGCGTGGTCCCGATAGCATGGCCAAATTCGATGGCCCGGGATTCGATCATTTTCAAAAATGTAGGATTCGAGATATACGTCTCCGGCTCATTGCTATTGGGGTCATAGAATTGCGTCTTGAAAGCCCTGAGCGCGGCGATCTTGGTCTCCCAAAAGCCGGAGATATCTACAATGAAGTCCGGTTCAATGAACAGGCTCTGAATGGAGTGATAGAAAGCTTCCGGCCGCCACGGAGCCTGTTCAACGCCATGATCGTCCTGGGTCTTGATTTTGACCAGCCCCGACAGGAAAGAGGCGTCATAGGCCAAAGAAGCGCCTTTGCCGTGGTCGATATGCCGGTCATAGACGGCGTTGGCCAGGATGATGCGGGGCCGGAACCGGCGGATGGCCCGAACCACTGCCATTTGATGATCGGGGTCGTTTTGAAAAAAGCCGTCTTTCAAGCCCAAATTCTCCCGCACGGCAATGCCCTGAATGCGGGCGGCCTCGGCAGCTTCTTCCTTGCGGGTCTGGGGCGTACCCCGCGTACCCAATTCGCCTTTAGTGAAGTCAACGATGCCCACCTTATATCCCAGCGACACGTGCTTGGCAATGGTGCCCCCGCAACTGATTTCAGCGTCGTCGGGATGGGCGGAGAGAACGAGAATGTCGAGTTTCAAATTCGGATGCGTATTTGGTGGATACTGTGTTGACAGAGCCGTTTAATGAACGGCCTCCATTTCCTTGGCCACCAGGAACTTCTCGGCGTCCAGGGCACCCATACAACCCGTGCCGGCTGCCGTGATGGCTTGGCGGTATACTTTGTCGGCGGCATCGCCTACAGCAAACACACCCTCGATATTGGTCTTCGTAGAACCGGGCTGTACATGAATGTAGCCGGTGTCGTCCATGTCGATCCAACCTTTAAAGATCTCTGTGTTAGGCTTATGGCCGATGGCCAGGAAAAATCCCTGGATGTCCAGCACCTTCTTGGCACCGGTCTTATTGTCTACCAGGCGCACGCCCGTGACACCGGTCTCATTCCCCAGGATCTCCTCGGTTTCAGAGTTCCAGTGGATCTCGATGTTCGGGGTATTCTTCACGCGTTGTTGCATGATCTTGGAAGCACGCATCTCATCGCGACGTACAATGAGGTGAACCTTGGTCACGAGGTTGGCCAGGTAGGTCGCTTCTTCGGCCGCAGAATCTCCGGCACCCACCACGGCCACTTCCTTGCCGCGGTAGAAATAACCATCGCATACTGCGCAGGCAGACACTCCGTTGTTGTTGAATTTTGCTTCGGAAGGAAGCCCCAGATATTTCGCGGTTGCCCCGGTGGAAATGATCACGCTGTGAGCAATGATCTCATCCTTTTCGTCTACGACCACCTTGTGAGGATAGCCTGAGAAATCCACTGAAGTCACAACACCGTAATGCACTTTAGTGCCAAAGCGTTCGGCTTGTTTCTGGAGATCCACCATCATCTGCGGGCCGTTGACGCCCTCGGGATAGCCGGGGAAATTCTCTACGTCGTTGGTGATGGTCAGCTGTCCTCCCGGCTGGGCGCCGGTGTACAATACGGGTTTCAGGCCGGCGCGGGCGGCGTAAATGGCGGCGGTATAACCGGCTGGACCTGAACCGATGATGAGGACTTTTACTTCTTCTTTTGCCATGTTTGTTTAGCGTCTTATAATTTCCGGGTAAAATAAAAGGTCTCGGAATGCGAGACCCTTAAATATTCAAAAATCGTATTTTATTAACCGAGGTAAGGCTTTAAAGCTTTACTTCTACTGGTGTGGCGTAACCGTCTGATAGCCTTTTCCTTGATCTGACGAACGCGTTCGCGGGTCAAATTGAATTTCTCGCCGATCTCTTCCAAGGTCATCGAGTGTTCGCCATTCAGGCCAAAGTATAACGTGATCACATCGGCTTCGCGTTGCGTGAGGGTGGACAGTGCGCGTTGTACTTCGCGGCGCAGCGAGTCGTTCATCAGACCGGAGTCGGGTGTTTCTTCGCTGTCGTTTTCCAACACGTCGAGCAAGCTGTTTTCTTCTCCTTGCACGAACGGCGCGTCCATCGACACGTGGCGGCCGGAGATCTTCATGGTATCCACTACCTCGGCCGTTGTCACATCCAGCACTTCGGCAAGCTCTTCGGGAGAAGGCTCGCGCTCGTACTTCTGTTCCAGTTCCGAAAACGTTTTGGAGATCTTGTTCAGGGAGCCGACACGGTTCAAAGGCAGGCGAACAATACGGGATTGTTCAGCCAACGCTTGAAGGATCGATTGACGGATCCACCATACGGCATAAGAGATGAATTTAAAACCACGCGTTTCATCGAAACGTTGTGCTGCTTTGATCAAACCCAGGTTTCCTTCGTTGATCAAATCGCCCAATGAAAGTCCTTGATTCTGGTATTGTTTTGCCACCGATACCACAAAGCGGAGGTTGGCCTTCGTCAGTTTCTCTAATGCTATTTGATCACCCTCCTTAATACGCTTTGCTAACTCCACTTCTTCATCCGGCGTAAGCAGGTCAACCTTACCAATTTCCTGGAGGTATTTGTCCAGTGACTGGCTTTCGCGGTTGGTAATTTGTTTACTGATCTTTAGCTGTCTCATTCTCTAAATATAACAATTCGTTTGTTTAACAATATACTGTCAAAATATAGTTCCTGTCAATCCTGTTGATTAACGTAATTACGCCGGGGTAGTTTCCGGGCGCGGAGGTCTGGGCAACAGAACTTTTCTAGAGAGACGGTATTTGCCGGTTTTTTTGTCTACTTCGATCAGTTTTACTTTCACTTCTTCCCCTACTTCCAGGACGCCTTCCATGTTTTCGAGGCGTTCCCACTTGATTTCGGAGATGTGGAGCAGACCGTCTTTGCCGGGCATAAACTCAACGAATGCGCCGAAAGGCATGATGGACTTCACTTTGCCATCGTATACTTCGCCTACTTCCGGAATGGCCACGATGCCTTTGATGCGTTTGAGGGCCGCTTCCATCACGTCTTTGTTGCTGGCAAACACGTTCACCACGCCTTTGTTGCCAACTTCCTCGATCACCACGGTTGCGCCGGTGGTATTCTGGATGTCTTGTACCACTTTTCCGCCTGGGCCGATTACGGCTCCGATCATGTCTTTTTCGATGATCACGGTTTCGGCACGTGGCGTCTGAGGCTTCAGATCCGGTCTGGATTGGCTGATGGTCTTCTTCATCTCGTTGAGGATGTGAAGTCTGCCTTCTTTTGCCTGGAGCAGCGCTTCACGCATCACATCATAAGTAAGGCCATCTACTTTCAAGTCCATCTGGCAGGCGGTGATGCCTTTCTCCGTTCCGGTCACTTTAAAGTCCATATCGCCCAGGTGATCTTCATCGCCGAGGATGTCGGAGAGGATCGCATATTTGCCTGTGGTGCTGTCGGAGATCATACCCATGGCAATGCCGGATACGGAGCTCTTCACGGGCACACCGGCGTCCATCAGGGCCAGTGAGCCTGCACATACGGTCGCCATCGAAGACGAGCCATTGGATTCTAAAATATCGGAAACGATGCGGATCGTGTAGGGATTCTTTTCATCGGCAGGAAGCACTTGCTTCAGGGCGCGGAAGGCCAGGTTGCCGTGACCCACTTCGCGACGTCCAGGGCCGCGGTTGGGTTTTACTTCGCCGGTAGAGAAACCGGGGAAATTATAATGCAGGATAAACTTGCTGGAGCCTTCGATCATGGCGCCGTCGATCATCTGCTCGTCCAGCTTGGTTCCGAGCGTTACGGTGGTCAGCGACTGGGTTTCGCCACGGGTAAAGATGGCTGAGCCGTGGGGCGAGGGCAAGTAGTCCACTTCGCTCCATATGTCTCTGATTTCCTTTGTTTTACGGCCATCAAGACGAAGTCCTTCATTAAGAACGAGGTCACGGGCGGCTTTCTTTTGGATCTCTTTGTAGTATTGCTTTACCAGCAGTTTGTTGATCGTTGTGTCTTCGGGGAGCGCGTCGAGGTATTCGTCCAGGATGCTGGAGAAAGCTTCGGACCGCTCACTTTTGTTGGGGGTAAGTTTACGGGCCGCGGCGTAGGCCTTGTCGTACATGAGGTTCCACAATTCCTGGCGCAGGTTTTCGTCGCTGTCTTCGTGGCTGTAGGTGCGTTTTACGGTTTTGCCTACGGTCTCGCTCAACTCGATCTGGAGACGGCACTGATCCTTGATGGCTTCGTGTGCGGCCTTCAGGGCTTCCAGCATATCGTCTTCGCTCACTTCCTTCATCTCACCTTCCACCATCAGGATGTTTTCGATCGATGCGCCCACCATCAAGTCGATGTCGGCGATCTTCTTTTGTTCCATGGTGGGGTTGATCACGAATTTACCTTCCACGCGGGCCACCCGTACTTCGGAGATGGGGCCCTGGAAAGGAATATCGGAAACCGACAAAGCAGCCGAAGCGGCGAATGCGGCAAGCGCATCGGGCAGCGCGTTTTCATCGCCGGAAAGGAGATAAAGCATCACCTGGGTGTCGGCGTGGTAGTCGCTGGGGAACAGGGGGCGGATGGCGCGGTCAACCAGGCGGCTGATGAGCACTTCGTAGTCGGAAAGTTTGCTTTCGCGTTTCAGGAAGCCGCCGGGAATCTTGCCCGTAGAAGCGAACTTTTCCTGGTAATCAACCGAAAGGGGGAGAAAATCGGTACCTTCTTTGGCTTCCTGGGCGGATACCACGGTGGCGAGCAACATGGTGTTGCCCATTCTGAGCACGACCGAACCGTCGGCCTGGCGTGCAAGTTTACCGGTTTCAATTGTTATCTCGCGTCCATCGGGCAGCTTGCAGGTTTTGGTGATTGCAGTAGGTTTCATGTGTTGTTTTTTTTACGTCTAACACCGACACACATTAAAACAGCGAGCGACCGGCCTTGTTGCCAGGGTGGTTCGCAGGCTATTTCAAGATGCGTCAATGCGGTCCGGAGACGGACTTAACTTATTTTAAATGCAAAAAGGGAACCTTTGGTTGGGTTCCCTTTGGGGAATGTCTTGTAATTACTTTCTCAGATCAAGATCTGCCAGCACTGCGCGGTATCTCTCGATGTTCGTATTTTGGAGGTAGTTCAGGAGCTTCTTGCGCTTACCTACCAGTTTCATAAGGCCTTGCTGGGTGGAAAAGTCTTTTTTGTTTTCCTTTAAGTGGGCCGTGAGGTGGTTAATTCTATGCGTAAAGAGGGCAATCTGTGATTCGGCAGAACCAGTTTCTTCTTTTTTCTTCGCAAAGCCGTGTTTCGCGAACAGGTCTTGTTTAATTGCTGTAGTCAGATACATTTCAAAAAATGTTTTTTTTCCTTTATTTCAGGGGGCAAAGGTAAGCCAAAACGGCCCAATTTTGCAACATTTTGTTGAAATATTCGACTTCTCCCCTACGCCTGTTGTGCACGCAGTTGTCGTTTGCGGGCAAACCATCGCTTCAGCTTGTCTATGGCAACTAGATAAAAATCAGCCTCAAACAGCCTGGCATCTGCCCGGGCCTGGCGCAGGAACAGGGCTCCTACCACCAACAGGACAAAATCCGACAGCCAAACGCCCATGGCGACGCTCACGGTCCCCTGTTTGGCCAGCTTCTCGCCCTGCATGCTCAACACATAGAACACGATAAAGAAGAAAATCGACACCAGGAACGGTACACCCAGCCCCCCGCGCTTGATGATGGCTCCCAACGGCGCCCCAATGAGGAACATGGCGATGCAGGCAAACGAGCTCGCCGGGATCTTATTCCACTGGATGTTGAATTCCTTCAGGTCCTTTTCATAGTTGTCCACGCTGGCGTTGGCGTTCATGATCTGGCTCTTCACCTGGCGGGCCATGTTGGTGGCCCCCTGCATCACGTCGCGGCCAATGGGCAGATTGAACACGCTGTCGATGCGGGCCAGGGAGGCCGAGTCGTAGTTTACGGTTGCCTTCTTCTTCGCGGGCCGTATCGCGCCCGGCGCCGGCTTTTCGCTTAGTTTTTTCTTGCGGGCCGCGAGCAGCAATCTTCGTTTTTCATTCTTCAGCTTTATACGCTCCTCCCGTTCTTTTTCGGCATTCATCACCGAATCGCCACCGGACTTTTTCTTGAGACTGTCGGTCGTTGCGACGGGGCTGATCTTGCTCAAGTATGGTATGCGGTTAATGGAATCGCGGTAAACTTTGTAAGCCTGTATTTCAGGCGGCATCGTCAGGGAATCGTGCCGTTGATAATAGGTAAAAAAGGCCTGTTTGTTTTGATAATAATTCAACTGCTGATTCAAGACTTCCACATTGATGGAGTCGATGTCGGCCGTCAACTCCGACATGTTGCGCATGATGCGGTTGCCCTGGAACCACTTCTTGTCGGTGGACTGCAACGCGAACGATGACAAGTCGAACACCACCTGCGACTTGGCGAACTTGCTGCGGCTCAGGGCCTGGGGGTTGGCATTGCGTTGGCCCGTCATTTCGCGCTCGTTGCTGGTGCCTTCTGTGTAGCGGTAGCCGTTGAACAACTCGAACTTCAAATAGCGTTCGCCCAGGATGGTGTACATGCGGCCGCTGTCGGCGATCATCACCTCTTTGTTGCCGTCGTTCTTCCGGTGATCGTAGACAATCACTTCTTTGAGTGCCTTATCGTCTTTGGGAAACTTGTGGTTTACCTTGATGCTGATGTTATCGATGCCGTGATAGAACACGCCTTCGCGCAATTCCAGGGCCGGCTTCTTTTGTTTGATATCATAGAGCAAACTGTAGGCTTCCAACGCCGCCTTGGGCACGAGGTTGTTGTTGATATAGAAGGCCAATACCGTGAGCAGGAGTACGAAGAAAAAGATCGGCCGGAGGGCCCGCACCAGGGAAATGCCGGCGCTCTTGATGGCCGACAGTTCGAAGTGTTCTCCCAGGTTCCCAAACGCGATGAGCGACGACAGCAGCACGGCCAACGGCATGGCGGTGGGCACGGTGAACACGGCGAAATAGAAAAACAACTGTCCCAGCACGAGGCCGTCGAGGCCCTTGCCGATGATGTCGTCAAAATATTTCAGCATGTTGATGTTCAGCAGAATAAAAACAACAACGAGGAAAGTGATGAGGAACGGTCCCAGGAAGGCATCTAAAACGAGTTTGTCTATTTTTTTCATGGGGCTACGGCTTGCGCGCAAACAAAGGTCAAAAATAAGGCCAACCTGTTAACCCATCATTATAAAACAGAAATAATTACATCCCTCCTTCAACCGCCGACGGTTTTCCGGAGGGTTTCGACCAACCCATGCCAGAGGTCGTTCAATTCTTTTTGGTCGTCGAAGTCGGAGTAGTCGAAGATCTTGATGTAGACGGACTGGGTGAGGTCGTTGAACTCGAGGCGCAGCTCGAAATAGGATGGATCTTTCTCGTCGTCTTTGCTTTCGGGGAGGAATTCGAAGCGGGCGAAGTGGTTGGTGCGAAAGGCGGCGAGCTTGGCTTTGTGGGCTTCGTTGTCCCAGAAGAAGGTAAACGATTTGTCTTCGTTGTTGATGGTCACATCGTCGGCAAACCATTCCGACAGACCACTTGCCGTTTGAATGTAGGGATACAGCATCTTGATCGAGGCGTGGATTTCGTAATCCGCCGTGAACAATTTTTTATTGGACATGCTGAGGGTCGCCATTGTACTTCTTTCGTGCGATTGAATTTAGGCCAATTTATTTAGTATGGCAAACGCTATTTGAGCGATATAAATGGCTTTTGGAGCAAAAGCGCGGTGTTGGGGACTTAAATGGGTCTCAGTTGAAGAGCTTGCTATGTTTAGCGAGGTCTTTCTTCCGGCACAGGGACTTGAACGCCGTCCGCCTAGGCGGATATGAATCCTGTGTTCCAACCAACTGAGTTGACAAAAGGAAGTGGGTAGTCACAAAAAAAGAGCTCGCAAATTGCGAGCTCTTCATTTTAAGTAGCGCGGGGGGGACTTGAACCCCCGACCTCAGGGTTATGAATCCTGTGCTCTAACCAGCTGAGCTACCGCGCCGTTTATTCTCAATATTTTTTCAACAAATTTACTTAACGTGTGCTCCTTCCCCTCTGAACCCCCGCCCGCCTAGGCGGATATGAATCCTGTGCTCTAACCAACTGAGCTACTGCGCCATGGTCAGTGTTCCCAATTTTTGGGAGCGCAAACTTACAAGTTGTATTCAATTTTCCCAACAAGATGGGAAATTCTTATTGTTTCAAAGTTTCCGGTTTTGGTATTCGGTGAAGTCGGGGCGGGTGCGTTCGTAGTCGCTGAAGAGTAAGGGGGATGCGAAGAGGAAGTCGGCGGTGGCGCGGTTGCAGGCGACGGGGATGTTCCAGACTACGGCGAGCCGGAGGAGCGCTTTAATGTCCTGATCGTGAGGCAATGGCTCGAGGGGATCCCAAAAAAAGATTAACATGTCGATGCGTCCTTCGGCGATGAGTGCGCCGATCTGCTGGTCGCCGCCAAGTGGGCCGCTTTGGAGTGAAATGACCTCGAGGCCTACATCCGTTCTTAATAATTTTCCGGTTGTGCCGGTGGCAAACACCGTGCACTTTTGCATGCTTGCTTTGTTCAATTGCGCCCACTCCACGAGTTCTCTCTTCCGGTTGTCGTGCGCGATCAGGGCGACTGTTTTTGTACTCATATCTATTTAAACTTCTTTCTAAAAATACGGTATTGCAGGTTCTAAACCTTATCCTATTTTTGCCACCCTGTCATTAAAATTATGGATCAAGAAAATATCGCCCGTTGGGTAGAACAAATTGCCAAGGAGTTCTCCCTGCAAATCAAAAATGTAAAAGCCGTTGCCACGCTGCTGCAGGAAGGATCGACCATCCCTTTCATCGCCCGCTACCGGAAGGAAATGACGGACAGTATGGATGAAGTGATGATCGCCAACATCCGCGACCGCCTGGAACAACTGGATGAACTCGACAAACGCCGTGAAGCGATCATCAGCTCGATCGAGAAACAAGGTAAACTCACCGTTGAATTGATGCAGTCCATCGTGGCGGCCGAGACACTGGCCGAACTAGAAGACATTTATTTGCCGTTCAAACCAAAACGAAAAACGCGCGCCAGTGTCGCCAAGGAAAAAGGCCTGGAGCCGTTGGCACAAAAAATACTGGAACAAGACAAATTCGATCCCGAAGAATTTGCCAAGTCGTTCATTGATAGCGAAAAGGGTGTCGCCAATTTGCAGGAAGCTTTAGAAGGCGCCCGCGACATCATCGCAGAATGGGTCAGTGAAAATCCCGACACACGGAAACGCGTGCGCGAATTGTTCTGGAGCGAAGGCACACTGGATGCTAAAGTGTTGAAAGGCAAAGAAGGTGAAGGCCAGAAATACAAGGATTACTTCGAGTGGAAAGAGCCCATCGCCCAAACGCCATCGCACAGGCTACTGGCCATGCGCCGCGGTGAAAAAGAAGGCATCCTCGCCCTCGATATTTTCCCGCCCGAGGAAATGGCCATCGGTTCCATCGAGCGTCAATTTGTGAAGCACGAGAATGCTGCCGGCGAGCAAATGAAGCTGGCGATCAAGGACAGTTATAAGCGACTGCTCCGCCCTTCGCTGGAAACCGAGATCCGCATGGAGTCCAAGATGAAAGCCGACGAGGAGGCCATCAAAGTTTTTGCCGACAACCTGAAAGAACTTTTGCTGGCGGCCCCATTGGGTCAGAAAAACGTGCTGGCCCTCGACCCCGGTTTTCGCACGGGCTGTAAGGTGGTGTGCCTGGATCGCCAGGGCAAACTTTTGCATCACGACGTGATCTACCCGCATGAACCCCAGCGCGAAACGGCAAGAAGCGCAGCCCTCATAAAATCGCTTTGCGATAAATACGAGATCGAAGCCATCTCCATCGGCAACGGTACGGCCGGGCGGGAAACGGAAGCGTTTGTTAAGACCATCGGCCTGAACAACAAGATCGTTATTGTCATGGTCAATGAAAGCGGCGCCTCCGTGTATTCCGCTTCGGATGTAGCCCGTGAAGAATTTCCGGACAAAGACGTAACCGTTCGCGGCGCCGTTTCGATCGGACGGCGTCTAATGGATCCGTTGGCAGAGCTGGTGAAGATCGATGCCAAGTCGATTGGCGTGGGCCAGTACCAGCACGACGTTGACCAGACAAAACTGAAACATGGATTGGACGACACCGTAATGAGTTGCGTGAACTCCGTGGGCGTGGAAGTGAACACGGCCAGCAAGGAGCTCCTCTCCTACGTGTCGGGTCTGAGCCCCGCTTTGGCCAAGAATATCGTGGAATATCGCAATCAGAATGGGCCGTTCAAAGACCGCGAGTCGTTGATGAAAGTGGCGCGTTTGGGTGAAAAGGCCTATGAGCAGGCCGCCGGCTTTTTGCGCATCCAGCAGGCCGAAAATCCCCTCGACGCCAGCTCGGTGCACCCTGAACGCTATGCCCTGGTACAGCAAATGGCCACCGACCTGGGTTGTGGCGTGAAAGACCTCATGACCAGCGCTGCCCTGCGCAAACAACTGGACCTTCAGAAGTACGTGTCGGAAAAAGTGGGACTCCCAACGCTGAACGACATTATAAAAGAGCTTGAAAAACCCGGACGCGACCCGCGGAAGGAATTCGAGGTCTTCAGCTTTACCGACGGCGTCAACTCCATCGGCGATCTGAAACTCGGCATGCGTCTGCCGGGCATTGTCACGAACGTGACCGCATTCGGTGCCTTTGTGGACGTGGGTGTTCACCAGGACGGCCTGGTACACATCAGCCACCTGGCGGACAAGTTTGTGAAAGACCCCAAGGAAGTCGTCACCGTACAGCAAAAGGTGATGGTGACCGTGGTCGAGGTGGATGTACCGCGTAAGCGCATCGGCCTGTCGATGAAGAGCGACCCGTTCGGCCAACCTGAACCTGCTCCCAAAGCCGCATCGCCGAAAGGCAATTCCCCGAAAGGGAAAAAAGGCGGCCCTGGCCCCGATCGCGGTGGCAACGGCGGATCCCGTCCAAAGGAAAAAGAGAAGGAACTGAGCATGGAGGAGAAGCTGGCCATGCTGGTGAGCAAGTTCAAGAAGTAAGCTCAAAAAACCTTTTAACTTCGCATACTTTTAAGAAAACCATACCTATGCTGCCCAAACACAACCCGACCACCACCGAAGCCTGGCAAAAACTGGAGATCCAATTCATGACCCTGCAAGCCTCGCACATGCGCGAATTGTTTGCGGAAGACCCTCACCGCTTCGAGACTCTTCACGCCCGCTTTGAGGACATCCTCGTGGACTATTCGAAGAACCTCGTGATCGGTGAAACCCTGAAAGATCTGATCGCCCTGGCCGATGAAGTCGAGTTGAAAGACGCGATCATCGCCATGTTCCGCGGCGAAAAGATCAATCAAACCGAAGGACGTTCAGTTTTGCACACGGCCTTGCGCAACCGTTCCAATAGCCCGATCGTGGTGGACGGCGAGGATGTGATGCCGGAAGTGAACCGCGTGTTGCAACAAATGAAAACCTTTTCGGGCAAGATCCTGGACGGATCATGGAAAGGCTATTCCGGGAAAGCCATCACCGACATTGTGAACATCGGTATCGGCGGATCGGACCTTGGGCCTTATATGGTGACGGAAGCGTTGCGTCCGTACTGGAAAAATATCACACCGCATTTCGTATCCAACGTAGACGGTACACACATCGCGGAAACGGTGAAAAGACTGAATCCGGAAACCACCCTTTTCATCATCGCCTCCAAAACCTTTACCACCCAGGAAACCATGACCAATGCCGAGTCGGCCCGTGAATGGTTCCTTCAGAAGACCGGGGGTAAGGGCGAGGTAGCCAAGCATTTTGTGGCGGTCTCTACCAATGAGAAAGAGGTGACCAAGTTTGGCATTGCGCCCGAAAACATGTTCGTGTTCTGGGATTGGGTTGGCGGACGCTATTCGTTGTGGTCGTCGATCGGGTTGTCCATTATTTGTACGATCGGTTTTGAGAACTTCGAGCAGCTGTTGGATGGCGCGCACGCCATGGACAATCACTTTAAGAACGAACCGTTCGAAAAGAATATCCCCGTCATCCTGGCTTTGCTGGGTATCTGGCACAACAATTTCTTTGGAGCAGCCTCGGAGGCCATCCTCCCCTACGATCAATACCTGCACCGGTTTGCCGCTTATTTTCAACAAGGCAACATGGAAAGCAACGGCAAGTCAACCGACCGCGATGGCCGGCCGGTGACGTACCAGACCGGTCCCATCATTTGGGGCGAGCCCGGCACGAACGGGCAACACGCCTTTTATCAGCTCATCCACCAGGGCACGAAGATCATTCCATGCGACTTCATTGCGCCGGCCATCAGCCACAATCCGCTTGGCGATCACCACGATAAACTGTTGTCAAATTTCTTTGCGCAGACAGAAGCGCTGATGAAAGGCAAGACCCTCGAAGAAGTTCAGCAGGAATTGGCCGCCAATGGCATGAATAAAGAAGAAATTGCCCTCCAGGCCCCGTTCCGGGTGTTTGAGGGTAATCGTCCAACCAATTCCATCCTGTTCCGCGAGCTCACTCCCCGGACGCTGGGCAGCCTGATCGCGATGTATGAGCACAAGATCTTTACGCAAGGCATCATCTGGAATGTGTTCAGCTTCGACCAATGGGGTGTGGAGTTGGGCAAGGTCCTGGCCAAGAAAATCCTCCCCGAACTCACGTCGAAAGAAGAAATCACCTCGCACGACTCTTCAACGAATGGCTTAATCAACGAATTCAAACGATTGAAGTCTGTTTGATTAAATTCTTAATTGTAAACTAAACTATGTCCATTATTTTTGTTGGATTTTGAATCTGAATGGAGAATAAAATTTCGAAAATTGGAGTGTTCACATCCGGTGGCGATGCTCCTGGAATGAATGCAGCCATCCGTGCCGTCGTTCGGTCGTGCACGTATTATGACAAGAGCTGTCTCGGCATCATGCGAGGCTATGAGGGGATGATTGAGGGCGATGTGATCAAATTGGATGCCCGCTCGGTGGGCAACATTCTTCAACGCGGCGGGACCATCCTGAAATCGGCCCGCAGCAAAGAATTCAGAACCCCGGAAGGCAGAAAGAAAGCATACGACAATATCAAGAAGCAAGGCATCGATGCTTTGATCGCCATTGGCGGCGATGGTACGTTCACGGGCTTGCACAAGTTCTATGAAGAATTTGGCGTGCCTTCGATCTGTATCCCCGGCACCATCGACAACGACCTTGCGGGGACCGACTACACCATTGGCTATGACACGGCTACCAACACGGCCGTGGAAGCCATCGACCGGATCCGCGACACGGCACTCTCCCACAACCGATTGTTCTTTATCGAAGTGATGGGTCGTCACTCCGGCTACATCGCCATCAACAGCGGTATTGCCGGTGGCGCTGCGGCGGTGATCATTCCCGAAGAAGAAACTTCGTTTGATGAACTTTGGGAACTTTTGGAAGAAGGCGGCAAGACGAATAAAAAATCAAATCTTGTTGTTGTAGCAGAGGGTTCTAAGATCGGAGATGCCCATGCTTTGGCAAAACAAGTAAAAGAACGTTCGTCGTATTTCGATATCAAGGTCACCGTGCTGGGACACCTTCAGCGCGGGGGTGCACCTACTTACTTCGATCGCGTGCTGGCATCCCACATGGGCGTTGGAGCCGTTGAGGGCTTGCTGCAAGGCAAGAACGATGTGATGGTGGGCGTACGCGACCGGAAGATCGTTTACAACAAATTCGATGACATCATGTCGAAGATCCATGAGATCGACGCGGAGTCGCTTCGCATTGCAAAAATTCTTTCAATATAATTCATCACGTTTAAATCCGGCATTATGAGAGAGCTAACCATCGGCATTGATATCGGGGGAACCAACACCAAGTATGGCATTGTGGACAGAGCAGGAAATGTGATTTCCCATGGCAGTATTTCGACTACAGGATACCAGGAGTTCAAAGATTATTTCAAGGGACTTTCGGAAGCGCTTCGCAAAGAGATCGCGGCCATCCCGGGTGAACATAAAGTATTAGGGGTTGGCGTGGGTGCCGCGAATGGTAACTACTACAAAGGCACCATCGAGCGTGCCACGAACCTGCCTTGGAAAGGTATCATTCCGCTGGCCGACATGTTCCGTGAGGAATTCGATCTCCCCGCCATCGTCACCAACGACGCCAACGCTGCGGCTGTGGGCGAGATGGTCTATGGTGCAGCAAAGGGAATGCGCGATTTCGTGGTGATCACATTGGGCACTGGTTTGGGCAGCGGCTTTGTAGCCAATGGCCAACTGCTGAACGGAAAACACGGCATTGCTGGCGAAGTAGGTCACACCTCGGTGAACCCGGCCGGCCGTTTCTGCAACTGTGGTAAACGCGGTTGTCTTGAGACTTACGTATCGGCTACCGGTATCAAGCGCACCGTCTATAAACTTCTTGCCGACCACCTGGAGCCCAGCGAACTGCGCGGCATCAGCTTCGATAACCTGACCACCAAGATGATCACCGAAGCCGCCGTGCGCGGTGACGTTGTTGCCTTGGCGGCCTATGAATACACCGGTCGTATCCTCGGCATGAAACTGGCCGAGACTGTCGTGCATACCGACCCGGAAGCCATCTTCCTGTTTGGCGGTCTGTCGCTGGCAGGCGATCTCATCTTCAAGCCCACCATCAAACACATGGAGGCCAACCTGATGCCTTTGTTCAGAGGAAAAGTAAAAGTGTTGCCTTCCGGTCTTCAAAATCAAGCTGCTCCGATCATCGGCGCCAGCAGCCTGGTGTGGAACTACCTGGATAATGCTCATAATACGCACTTGACTGAAGAGGCTATTGCCTGAATCAGTAGTTCGTTCTAAAATATAAAACGGGTCGTCTTTTCAAAAAAAGGCGACCCGTTCTTTTTATGGCCAGGCAGTGATTATCGCCCATTGTTACTCAAGCTTCACGCTGAGGTTCTCGCCCAACAAATTGAATTGTTTGATCCACTCTGCCGAGTGACCGTCGTGTGCGCGGTTTCTGACGGAGATCTCAAAATAGAGGTTCTGACTTTTATAGAGATTGGGATTGATATTGAATTTTCGCAGCAGCGGGAACAAGCGGTTCAGTTTCTCCACCCGCTTGTGGTTGTCGCCCTCAGCACTGATGCGTTTCACCTCCTTGAACACGCTCTCCCCTACCAGGCGCTCGAGTTTTCCGGCGTCCTCTACGTTGAGCTTCCAGAGCACCAGCTCGTTCATGATGCGTTCTACCTGGCGAATGTTGATGCGGTCCGATTCGAAGCTTCGGATGAGGTCGGCGTTCAGAATGTATTCGAATGTGGTGCGATAGGCGTTGGGAATCGGGGCATCGTTGTTGGCCAGGGCCATCACCAAGGGATAATCGCGGTTGTAGATGCGTCGCAGCGAGTTTTCAAGATCCCGCATGCTTTGGTAGGTGATAAGGTTGAAAACCTTGCGTTTTTCGTCCTGGAAGAGTTGCCAGATGGTGTATTTCTCCGGACCGAAATAGGTTTGCATCAAGCCGATGATGTCGCCCAACCGCGCTTCTTCAAAGGCATCGACCATGCGGGCCTGCATGCTGGCAAACTTGTCCTCTTCCATGTCGATGGAGATGTTGCCGATGATGTTGTGCTGGCCCATGTAGATTACCGCGAAAGCAAATTTCCGCTCCGACCGGGTCACATTTGAGCGCACTTTCGTGATGCCCAATACCAGTTTTTGCTCGCCTGCTTCCTTGCGGATGAAGACGTCGTTTTGGGTCGTATAATTAAATACCGGGAATGATTCGGGATCCTCTTCAAAGATGGATGCCACGGCATAGTGCATGCCCACGCGCTGCAAGTTGGTCTTGGAGGGCAACACATACTTGCGATAGACCTCGGCGCCGTTCTCCAGCGCCGTGAGGTTGCTCGGGGCCAGTTGCATCCGGTTGATGAATTCTATCTCGAGGTTCACCTCCACGATCTGGCTCACGAGCTGCATGGCGCGGCACGCATACTGCATGATCTGCGTGGTCTCGATGCCCGAGATCTCGTCGAAGAACCAACCGCAGCTGGTGTACATCAGCATGGCATTGCGCTGCACTTCCATCATGCGGAACACGCGGTTGTGTTCCACTTCGCGGATGCAATGCTCTTTTAAAAATTTTTCGATGGTTTCGTCGGTCCGGTTCAGGATGACGTCTACGTAGTCTTCGCGGGCCTTCCACGGGTCTTTCAGGATTTTGGAGGCTTCGCCTTCATATACTTTGGCGAGCTCGTCGCGAAGCCAATCCAGCGTTTCGCGGAGAGGCTTGCGCCAGCGTTGGTGCCAGTCGGGTGTCCCCGAGTTGCAGCCGCAGTTGTCGCGCCAGCGTTCGATGCCGTGTACGCAACTCCACGAGCTATTCTCATGTATCTCGGCCTCGTAGGTGGGCGGAAATTTGTCCAGGAACTCGGCGTAGTTGGTGAGGTTGGATTGCTTGTGTCGTTCGATGTAGTCCAGGCAATACGCCAGGGCCATGTCGCCGTGTTTGTGGTGGTGACCGTAGGTCTCGCCGTCGGTAGCGATGTGTACCAGTTGGGGTTCTGTGGACTCTTTGTCGAAGCCGTCAAGCAAACGGTGTGCGAATTTCTTGCCGTCGTTGAGCAGCCCGTTGAAGGCCACGCCCTGCGCGATGTCGCCGTCGTAAAAATACAAGACGATGCTTTTGCCGGAGGGCAGGTTGCATACGTAAGGCCTGCGGGTATCGAGCGTGCCGGTGTCGACCGAAGTCCAGTCGGCATCTTTTATTCTGCGTATGGCTTTGGCCTGGCGTGGCGCGAGCACGGTGAATTTGACATCGTGTTTCGCCAGCAGTTCCAACGACTCGATGTCGACGGCTGTTTCGGCCAGCCACATGCCTTCGGCTTTTCGCTTGAAGCGATATTCAAAGTCACGGAGGCCCCAGATGATCTGTGTTTCCTTGTCGCGCGTGTTGGCCAGGGGCAGGATCATGTGGTTGTAGACCTGCGCCATGGCGGAACCATGACCGCCAAAATGTTTCGCGCTTTCGCGATCGGCATCGATGATGGCTGCATACGTTTCCGGGTCGCTGATCTCCATCCACGACAACAGCGTAGGCCCATAGTTGAAACTGATGCGCGAATAGTTGTTGATGATATTTTTGATGACCGCCTTCTCGTTGAGAATGCGCGACGCGGTATTGGGGGCATAGCATTCGGCCGTGATCCGTTCGTTCCAGTCGTGATACGGGTGAGCGGAGTCTTGTACTTCAATCACTTCAAGCCAGGCATTTTCGCGGGGTGGCTGATAGAAATGCCCGTGAATGCATATATACTTTTCCAAAGAAATTCAAATTAGGTCATGACTCGTGCCGTCAGGTTCCCATGTCGCTCAGGTCAAATTCGCTGATCTCCTTTTCCAAGCGCAAGACAGAAATCCCCAGCGGGGGTAAAGTTAATGAAATCGAGTAATCCCTACCATGATATTTTACGGGCGAAGTCAGCAGCAGTCCTTCGTTCAAAACACCACTGCCGGCATACTGTTGGCGGTCGGAGTTGAAAATTTCTTTCCAACTGCCCCTAAAAGGTACACCGATCCGATAATGACGGCGCGTCTCGGGAGTGAAATTACAAACCACGATGAGCAGGTTTTCCTTGCCATCGCCTTGGCGCTGGAAGGCCATCACGCTGTTTTCACGATCGTCGTAGTCGATCCAGGAAAATCCTTTTTGTTCGAATTGATATTGATATAAGGCCGGTTCTGCTTTGTAAAATCGATTGAGGTCGCGGACCAGGGTCTGGACACCCTTGTGTACACCGTACTCCAACAGGTGCCAATCGAGACTTTTTTCATGATTCCACTCTGCGGATTGTCCGAACTCGCCTCCCATGAACAACAGTTTTGCGCCGGGATGCATGAACATGTACGTGAACATGAGACGAAGGTTGGCAAACTTGCGCCACTCGTCGCCGGGCATTCTCCCGATGAGCGACCCCTTTCCGTGTACCACTTCGTCGTGTGACAGCGGCAGCATAAAGTTTTCGGTGAACGCATACATGATGCTGAACGTGATCTCGTTTTGATGGTGTTTCCGATAGATCGAGTCGTGTTTAAAATACTGGAGCGTGTCGTGCATCCAGCCCATCATCCACTTCTGACCAAAGCCCAAGCCGCCGAGATAGGTTGGCCGGGATACGCCGGTCCACGACGTGGATTCTTCCGCAATCGTGATCGCATCGGGAAACGTGCCATACACCACTTCGTTCATTTCTTTCAGGAACGTGATGGCTTCAATGTTTTCGTTGCCGCCGTAGACGTTGGGGATCCACTCGCCTGCTTTACGCGAATAATCCAAATACAACATCGACGCAACGGCGTCTACACGCAGACCGTCAATGTGGAACTTCTCGAGCCAGTAGACGGCGTTGCTGATGAGGAACGAGCGCACTTCGTTGCGGCCGTAGTTGAAGATATAGCTCTTCCAATCGGGGTGAAATCCTTTGCGTGGATCGGCGTGTTCGTACAGGAACGTGCCGTCGAATTTAAAAAGACCGTGTGCGTCGCCGGGAAAATGTGACGGCACCCAGTCGAGGATCACGCCGATGCCAGCGCGGTGGAAACTGTCGATGAGGTACATGAAATCTTCCGGGCTGCCGTAGCGGCTGGTGGGCGCGAAATATCCCGTAAGCTGATAGCCCCACGACCCATAGAAAGGGTGCTCCATCAGGGGCAAAAATTCCACGTGTGTGAAATTCATTTCCTTCACATAGTCGACCAACGTATGGGCCATTTCGGGATACGTCAATGACGGAGAGCCTTCCTCAAGCTTGCGCCGCCACGAGCCATAATGCACTTCATACACGGAATAGGGTTTCGGCTTTCCTGCCTGACTTTTGCGCTCGTTCATCCACGCCTCATCCTTCCATTCAAACTTTGGCGTCCACACGATGCTCGCGGTCTTGGGTGGGGTTTCGCAAAACGTGGCAAACGGATCGGATTTCTCCAGGTATTCTCCGGTGTTGGAATGAATCGCGTATTTATAGGCTTCACCGTGTTTGATGTCAGGGAAAAATCCTTCCCAGATGCCGGACTCATCCCAACGCGAATGCAGAATGTGTTTGCCTTTCGTCCAATGATTGAAATGGCCTATGACGGAAATGGCCGACGCATTCGGCGCCCACACGGCGAAGTAGGTTCCCTCCTGCCCTTCGTTGTTCACGAAGTGCGCGCCGAGCTTGTCATAAAGTTTGTAGTGCTTTCCGGTTTTGAATAGGTGCACATCGAAGTCGGTGAGCAGCGAAAAGCTTGCCGGTATGGTTGGGGTCGTGGTGGTTACCGTTTTTTTTGCCATGATAGGGTCGTGCGTAGTAAGCGTTTCGTGATCACTTTTTCTTTCGTTCGTCTTTTTCCTCCTGGTAGCGCTTCATGTGATAATAAATGCCACGGAGCGGAATGATGGTCCAGTCGGGACGGCCGTTCAGTTCATAGCCGAGTTCGTAAATGGCCTTCTCCAACAGGAAGGTACGAATAAGTATGTCATCTTCCTGCGTCAACGTGGTTCCCATGCCCATGCGCTCCATGTAGGCGCCCAGGTAGAAACGGCCTACATAGTGTTGCCACTGCTCGGCCCATGATTCCAGGAATTCCAGGTCGCGGTCGCGATAATTTTCGTTCAGCAGGATCTTGCCAAAGGCGGCATAATGTATCGAACGCATCATGCCGGCGACGTCTTTGAGCGGATTTTTCTTCAGGCGTCTCTCGCTAAACGAGAAACCTGGCTCTCCTTCAAAATCGATGATCACAAAATCCTTGCCGGTAAAGAGCACCTGTCCCATGTGGAAGTCGCCGTGGATACGGGTTTTGATGGCCTTGATCTTGGTTTGATAGACTTCGCTGAAGCATTCCAGGATCTTGTCTTCCAGCACCAGCACGCGTTTGGCAAACTCCTGGACTTCGGGATTCAATTTTGGCAGCGTGCTCTCCAGGAGATTGAACCGGTCGCGCACCAGTTTGCGCAATGATGAATACAACGAGCGCTGATAATTGGGGGTGAACGTCTCCGGAACAAAGGCCGGATTGGAGTTGTCGGATGCCAGCGCGAGGTGCATCTCGGCTGTTCGTTGGCCCAGGCGCACCATGCGTTCGTAGAAACCACGCCCGATAAACTCCTGGATCACTTCCGGCGCCTCTTCAAATTTTATCGATGCCCGGTTCACCATCTTGGGCAATTTAATGGACTTCGCCCCGGCCAGTACGCGCTCATAGAATCTTCCCACCGAGTCCACCGACATCGTCCAGGCTTCTCCCTGGTTTTCCACTTTCTCCTGGAGCAATCCAAACACGATGACGTTGTCGTCGGCGTCGTGGTATTCGATGCTGCCGGCGTAGCGGGGAGAGTTTTGGAACGTGGTGTGTTCGGAAAGGAAGCGCACGATCTCCAACTCCGGATTGATCTCCTTCTCCAGCTTGCGGTAGAATTTGAAGAAGTACTGCTCGTTGTAGATAACAGCTGTATTGCTTTGATCGGATTTCAAAACCTTGGAGTCAACTTCCTTGTTTACGTCGATCTTGGCAAACACGCTGGAATTGAATTCCAACGTTCCCCCCTCATCGTCGCGGACGCGGGTTTCTTTTGCCATGCTGGTGAACAGGAAGTCGCGGAACACCTTGTCGTAGCTGCTGTCCATGATGAAGCCTGCCTTGCCTTGAATTTCGGCGCGGCATACCACACTTTGCACGGTGTATTCCACGCGCTCCAGGATGCTGTCGGATGGCAGGAAAGTGAGCGGAAGGAAATAGAATTCGGGCAGGCGTTGCACGTAGTGCACCTCTACCACCACCAGGAAGTGGGCGTCGCCCTCTACTTTCAGTGCGATGGTCTTGTTGATGCTCACCTTGCTCACCACTTTGGCTTTGCCTCCAAACCAACGGCACTTTTTCATAAACGGCGGCAGGATCTTTCGCTCCAGCACCCGCACTTCATCATAGTTGTCGAAAAGCTTTTCCCACGACACGTCGGTCTTCAGCAAAGGCAGTTCACCGCTGGCCTCGGACTTTTCTTTCTTTTCGGCCGTGTCCACCTGGAACCAGAAGTATCCGTAGGGACCGATGGTGATGGGATAACTCCCCTCGTCCACACTCATGAATCGATTCTGGCTAAACACTTCCGTGATATCGCAGCCTTTGTATTCGCCAAGGTTTAGGGTGGCCGCTTGCGAAAATTGCGACAAGTTGGCCACGACGATGATGCGATGCTTGTCGAGCGTTCTCACGAAAGAAAGCACTTTGGCATTGGAGCTCTCGATAAACTTCATCTCGCCTCGCCCAAAAATATGCAGGCGCTTGCGCATGGCCATGATGTTCTTCATCCACCACAGGAACGACGAGGGATTTTCCTCCTGCGCCTCCACGTTCACGGACTCGTGGCGATAGGCCGGGTCGGTGATGATGGGGAGATAAAGCCGCTGCGGGTTTGCCGTGGAGAAACCCGCATTGAGGTTCATGTTCCATTGCATGGGGGTGCGCACGCCAAAGCGATCGCCCAGGTATACGTTATCGCCCATGCCGATCTCGTCTCCATAATACAGCACGGGTGTGCCGGGGAGTGAGAATAAAATGGCGTGGAGCAGTTCCGATTTCCTGCGGTCGTTATTCAGCAATGGCGCCAGTCGTCGCCGGATGCCGACGTTGAATTTTGTGTTGGCGTCGTTGGCGTAGGCTTTGAAGAGATAGTCCTTTTCTTCTTCCGTCACCATCTCCAGACCCATCTCGTCGTGGTTGCGCAAAAACAGTGCCCACTGACTGGCCGTCGGCGTCGCCGGCGTTTGCTCGATGATGTCGACGATGGGATAGCTGTCTTCCGTGCGCAAGGCCAGGAACATGCGCGGCATCAGCGGATAGTGGAAGTTCATGTGGCACTCGTCGTTGTCGCCAAAGTAGGTGGCGGCATCTTCCGGCCAAAGGTTGGCTTCGGCCACGAGAATGCGGTTCTTATAATGCTTGTCGATATGGGCCCGCAGGCGTTTGAGAAACACGTGTGTCTGCGGCAAATTTTCGCAGCTGGTGCCGTCTTCCTCAAAAAGGAAGGGCACGGAGGGCAACCGGAAGCCGTCTACACCGATCTTCATCCAGAAGTCGACGATCTTGATCATCTCCAGTTGCACCTCAGGATTCTCGAAATTCAGCTCGGGCTGATGCCGGTAGAAGCGATGCCAGTAGTAGGCTCTCGCCTCGGAATCCCAGGTCCAGTTCGTGGACTCCTCGGAACTGAACATGACGCGGGCTTCTTTGTATTTATCCGGTGTATCGTTCCAGACGTACAGATCGCGATAGCGCGAGTTTGCCTTGGCCTTGCGTGAGCGTTTGAACCAGGGATGCTGGTCCGAGGTGTGATTCAGGATCAATTCGGTGATCACCCGGATCCCCCGGCGATGGGCTTCCTTCAAAAACTGCTTGAAGTCCGACAGGTTGCCATAGTCGGGATGGACGTCGCAATGATCGATCACATCAAAACCATCGTCTTTCAGCGGCGACGGATAGAACGGCAGCAACCAGATGGTGTTGATGCCCAGGTCCTCCAGATAGTCGAGCCGTTGGATGATGCCCTGAAAGTCGCCAATGCCGTCGCCGTTGCTGTCGAAGAACGCACGCACGGAGAGTTCGTAGATGATGGCATCTTTGAACCAAAGGGGATCGTTGTTTTTGAGTGGGGTGCTCATGGCCTTACAAGTATGATTCGTGTATCGCGACTTTAAATAAATGGAATGGCATCTTGTAGGGGTCGAGCTCCACGTAGTTCCATTCTTGTGTCCAGGTATATTGTTCGTCGGTAATGAGGTCGTGCACTTTCACGTTGATGTGATCGCCTAACTTCAACCTGTCTTTTGGCAATTGGACAAAACCGGATTGGCGTCCGTTGGGATCGAGGTTTACGATCATCAAAATGATGCTCGTCAGATCGTCTGTGGCCTTAATATAGGCCAGCAGGTTATTGTTTTCAATGGCACAAAATTGCATATTCCAGGTCGACTGCAACGCGGCGTGCTCATGTCTGGCTTTGTTGATCATGGCGATGATGTCGATCATCCGGTTGGCGCGTTTCCAATCGTAGCGCTTCACCTCGTATTTCTCCGAGTCGTGGTACTCTTCTTTTCCCTGCATTGGGACATTGTCATGGAACTCGTAGGCCGGTCCGTAGACACCATAATTCGACGACAACGTCGCGGCCAGGGCAAGGCGTATGATGAAAATGTTCTCGCCTTGATATTGCAAATGGAAAGGAAGGATGTCCGGCGTGTTGGGCCAGAAATTAGGACGGAAATAATTTCGCGAAGGTCCGAACACCAACTCGTTCATGTACTCCACGATCTCCTGCTTATAGACCCGCCAGGTGAAGTAGGTGTACGATTGCGTGTAGCCGATCTTTCCCAGCGACGCCATCACTTTCGGCTTTGTAAAAGCTTCTGCGAGAAAAATAACGTCCTCATATTCTTTGTTCACTTCGGCAATGGCCCACTGCCAGAATGGGATGGGTTTTGTGTGCGGGTTGTCCACCCGGAAGATCTTCACGCCCTGGTCGATCCAAAACGTGATGACGGATTTCAATTCCACCCACAGGGCCTGCCAGTCGTCCGTCTCGAAATTGAAAGGATAAATGTCCTGATATTTTTTTGGTGGATTTTCGGCGTATTGGATCGAGCCATCGGGCCGTTGTTTGAACCAATTCGGATGTTCCTTCACGTAGGGATGATCCGGGGCACATTGAAAGGCCAGGTCGAGGGCGATGTCGATGTTGAGTTTGCGGGCTTCGGCGATCAGCTTCTTGTAATCTTCCAGCGTGCCCAACTCGGGATGGATCGCTTTGTGTCCGCCTTCGTCGCTGCCGATGGCCCAGGGCGATCCGGGTTCGCCGGCTTCTGCGCGTACGTTGTTGTTCTTTCCTTTCCGGTTCACCTTGCCGATGGGATGGATGGGCGGCAAATACAACACATCAAAGCCCATCGCCGATATGCGGGGCAGCAATTTGATCACATCCAAAAAAGTACCGTGCTTGCCTTGCAGGGAAGCAGAACGCGGGAACAACTCATACCACGAGGAGAAATTTGCTTTCTGGTGTTCCACGACGACGCGAAGGGTCTTGGGATAGGTGGTCTCATGCGTGATCAACGGATGGTTGTGGACCAATGCTCCAAACTCGTCGGTCTGCACATAATGCAAAGCAGAACCATAATCGCCTTCCAGGACGCGGATGGCCGCCTTCAGATTTTCGTGTTTCTCTGCCGCGACGGCGGTGATGTATTGAACCCCTTCACGCAACTCGAGATGCACGTCCACTTTGGCGCCGATTTTCTTTTTGATGCCGTCATACCACGTGTCGAAGTGATCGACCCAGGCCATGAGGGTGAATTCGTAGGCGCCTTTTTCCGTCACGGTAAACGATCCATACCAGTTGTCGTTGTAGGTCGGCGTCAGCTCGGCATGCTGCCACTGTTGGGCGCCTTCTTTTTTGTAGAGCAGGCGGGCACGAATGTGGTCGTGGCCGTCGCCAAAAATGTCTGCCGTCACGTCTACGCGCTCTCCGATCGTCCGCTTGGCGGGATACAATCCGCTGTCAACCTGGGGTTGCACATTTTCAATAATGACGCGTGATTTTCCTTCTGTTGGGATCATGCTTTGTTCAGTTTCAATATTACGGTTGAGTAGGCCGGCAACGCGAGTTCGCCGGCTTCCAGTTTTGCTTTCTTGCTGCTGTCGAATGCCAGGGCTGTAAAGGCATTGTTTTGTTCGGCGAGGTTCAGGGTCACTTCCACATCCGAGATGTTGTTCAGCACCAGCAGTGTTTCGTTTTTATACGTTCTTTTATAGCCGATCACCTCGCTCACGTTCACGCCGGATTCCTCCAGCGTGCCATAGGTCAGGGCGGGACTTGCATTTCTGAAATAGATGAGATTTTTATAAAAAGTATACAAAGATCCCGGGTCGCTTTGTTGCTGACGGGCAGGGACGACGGTTTCGATCGTAGTGTACACCGGTTTTTCCCACGCGGTTTGCGGTCCACCGGTATTGGTCTTGTCCCACAAAAAGGGTTCGCGAATGTTTTCGTCGGGTTTCTTTCCCAACATGCCAATCTCTTCACCATAATACAAGTACGGTGTGCCCGGCAGAGTGAGTAATATCCCGGCGGCCACCCGCATCTTGTCCTGGTTTCCACCCAGCTCGCTCAGGATACGGTTTTGATCGTGGTTTTTCAGGAACGTGGCGTCGAGGTATTCCGGGTTGACGCTGTGATAATAATCGATGATTGCCTTATATTTTTTTATCAACCCCACGGTGTCCCTACCGGCATTCACGACGTCGGTGATCTTATAACCCATATCAAAGTTGAAGAGCGACGGCAATCCCTTCAAATAGGGCGCCACTTCGGGCGCGGTGGACCACACCTCTCCCACCAGGTAAACATCCGGTTTAATTTTCTTCATGTTGGTCCGGAACTCTTCCCAGAAGGCATGGTTATCGGCTGCCCTATCGGCCGGAAAAATATGGCGGGCAGCGTCCAGGCGAAAGCCGTCTACGTTCATGTCGCTGAGCCAGAATTTGCCGATCGCGTTAAACTCTTCTTTTACTTTGGGATTATCAAAATTGAGATCCGGCATACCTCCCCAGAAATAGCCATAATACTGTTCCGACAAGGTGTCGCCCTTCACGGCATGCCATTGTGTGAGATTATCGGAATCGAACGACGTTGCCTTTTTGGCGATTTGATTTCGGATGGAGTCGCGCTTGGCCCACACGTAGTAGTCGCGATACGGGCTGTTCTTATCCGCCGACGCGCTTTTAAACCAGGGATGCTCGGCACCGGTATGGTTTAGGATGAGGTCGACGATCACCCGGATGTTGCGCCGGTGCGCTTCGGCCACAAACGTTTTGAACTCCTCCACGGTACCGTAATCGGGATGGACACTCTTGTAGTCCGTGACATCGTATTTGTGATAGGTGGGCGAGTTCATGATGGGCATCAGCCAGATGCCATTGACGCCCAGCTCCTGCAGGTAGCCCAACTTGGACGCCAGCCCTTTGAAGTCGCCCTTTCCATCGCCGTTGCCATCGGCAAACGAGAGCACAAACACTTCATACTTCACGCCATAGGGCCAGGCTGCCGCATTCCTGACTTGCTGCTGGCAAGAGAGCAATGCAAACGAAACCAGCAGGAATGCGACCGCGCATGTTAGGCGTGTGGGCATGCAGTTCTATTTGATCTTAAAGATATAGGAACTATAAGGTTTACATTTCAATTCGAAGGTGAAATCTTTGCTAAAACCCACCTCGGCCTCGCGCCATAGCAAGTCGCGGGCGATGTAGCTGCCGTCGGGATCCAGCCCCAGGGCAGTCACCGCCGCCGGGGGCAGTTGCACCTTGATGAGCTGGTCGGCAGCGTTGAAGGTGGTGACGATCAACAGCCGTTCTTCGCCCGAATACCGCAGATAGGCGCTGGTGTTTGCCGCGAAGTTCCCCGCCTGGAGGTTGTGGGCCGTGATGTCGAGGTACTCGCCTTGTGTGAGCGCGATGTTCTTTCCGGCGAGCGACAACACGTCGGCATAAAACTGCCGGAGTTGTTTTTGCTCCATGCTCAGCGAGTCGCCGTTAAACTTGCCTTCGTTCATCCACTTCTGATGTTGGGGAACGCCCCAGTAGTCGAAGATCGTGGTCCGCCCATCGTTGGCTTGAAACCCTGCCGAACCGGCGCCGGGCTCTCCCACTTCCTGACCAAAGTAGATCATGACCGGCCCCCGGTCGATGGTGGCGCTCACCACCATAGCCGGTACCCCGCGCCAGGGATCGCCTGCAAAGAACGGCGACGCTACCCGTTGCTCGTCGTGGTTCTCCACAAAGTGCAACATGTTGTCGTTGATGCCCGACAAATGTTGTTGTATCGGGTGGATCGCCGACGTGGCTGCCTTACCCTGCACGATGAGGCGCAGCGTATCGTAGAGCTGCACTTTGTCGTAGAGGTAGTTGAATTTTCCGTTCTCGATGTAGTTGCGATATTGTTGCGGGTTGTAGATCTCGGCAATGAACACGATGTCGGGATTGACAACTTTCACTTGAGGGATCGCCCATCCCCAGAATTCCACCGGCACCATCTCGGCCATGTCGCAACGAAAGCCGTCTACATTTTTTTGAGCCCAGAACACCAGGATGTCCTTCATCTTGATCCACGTGTCAGGGATGGGATCAAAATGATTTTGCCTGCCCTGTACGTCGACGCCATAGTTGAGCTTTACCGTCTCGAACCAGTCGTTGATGTTGGGCGTGGCGGAGAACACGTTGTTGCCCGTGGCCTTCGCCGGTGTTTCTTCGAACTTGCCGTCTTTTGTCGGGAACACCTCGGCTCCCAGGGCGTGATACTCTTTAGGCACCTGGAACGATTGTCCCGGGAGGTAATAGAAATTATTGTGAGCATCGAACGTTACGTTCTTGTTGTCGGTCTCTCCCAGGTCCCTCACGCCGGCGGGTTTTGCATCGCTGTGGTATTGACGTGCCACGTGGTTGGGCACAAAGTCGATGATGGCCTTGAGACCGGCCTGGTGTGTGCGCTCCAGCAACCTGTCGAACTCCTCGCGACGGTTGGGCACGCTCATGGCGAGGTCCGGGTCCACATCGTAGTAGTCTTTGATGGCATAAGGCGAACCTGCGCGCCCCTTCACCACGTCGGCGTCGTCTAACGGGATGCCAAAGGGCGTGTAGTCGGTGAGCACAGCATGTTCCAGCACGCCGGTATACCAGACGTGCGTGATCCCCAATTCCTTCAGCGACTTCAGGGCCGCTTCATTGATGTCGTTGAATTTGCCGACGCCATTTTCGTCGCGCGTTCCGTAGGGCTTGTTTACGGTCTTCTTGTTTCCAAACAGCCTCGTCATCATTTGATAGATGACGATCTTACCCGATGATCTTTCCATAGTGACAAGCGGTGGGATTTTTTCCTTGGGAGGCGATGAGCAGCCCATAAAAATTGACGATGCGAGCAGGCAAAAAAGGAGTCGTCTCATAGGTTTGAATATAAAAAAGAAAAGACAGCTTTGTATGCTGCCTTGCCGGAAATCGTTTGTTCCCGCTTCCGGTGATGGAATTTATCGTTTGGAGAATTTCTTAGCGCGCATCCAGTAAAAGATCAACACGGCCAGGCAGATCATGAGCCCCAGGAACTCGCGCGATTCCTCGATGTAGAGGTGCTCCATTTTTGCCACATCATCGAAGAGCGCCGACCGGTCGTCCTGCTGCAGCCATTCCATCACGCCCGGGATATAGAACAGAGAATACCCGATGAACACCACGCCGAGGCCGATGATAAATTTGACAGGATAAAATTCAAAAATGGCCATGACACTCAGCACGGCCATGGCGCCGTAGATGAGGATCCAAACCACGGGATCGGGATCGTTGAGTTGTAAAAAAGCAAAGACCAAAAACATGATGGCCAGCAAAAAATTCAGAATGCGCATGGATGAAAATTTATGTTACCTCTAAAAGCAAGGTGTCGGACATGTGCCCGACACCTTTGCATTCACCTGTAAACAAAACAAAACAAAAAACAAAATCAAATAATGGTCTTCAGATATTTCGCATCGGCCTCAGCGCTTTCGAGCGAAGTCGTGCCCGGGAAAGTATCGTGCTCCACATACCACCGCTTCATGCCGGCCTGTTTGGCTTGGGCAAAGATGGGCTTGAAGTCGATGGAACCGTTGCCGACGTTGGCGTTGTGATTGCGGTCGGCTTTGTCCATGTCCTTCACGTGCCATTGTTCGAAGAGGCCGGGGTGTTTGGCGAAAAGTGCCAGCGGATCCTGACCTGCATTTATTGTCCAGAACAAATCGAGCTCCATGCCCACTTTTTTGGGATCGAGTTCTTTGAGCATCACATCATAGGGAACCTGTCCTTCCAGGGTCTGGAATTCGAAGGCATGGTTGTGATACTGGAAGCGGATACCGGCCTTGTTGCACACTTCGCCGGCCTTGTTCAGGTCTGCGCAGATGGTCTTGTAAGCATCGATCGTCTGGCGGTCGGGCTCTTTGATGTAGGGCATGACCATGAATTCCTGGCCGTTCTTTTTGGCATCGTCGACGGCCTTCTGCCAGGTGTCGCCTTTGATCTGGTCGAGGCCGTAGTGGCCACTGGTCACTTTCATGCCCAGGCCGTTCACGAACTTGTTGAACTCGGTGTAGTCCATGCCGAAGATCTTGCCGTCTTTGTAGCTGTAGGCCTCCAGATCCTTATAGCCAAAGCCAGCCACCTTGGTCAGCACGCCCTTCGGATCTTGTCCGATGACGTCGCGTAACGTATACAGTTGTATGCCGATGTTCCGGGTGGCCTTGCCGGCGGCCAGGAACGAAGGCAGCGATAGCAAACCGACCGCAGCGAACGATGCAGTTTGCACAAACTCTCTTCTTTTCATAGGTGTAGCGTATAGTTAGGTTTTAGGTTCTCACTTGTTGTCCAGCGCAACTCCTCCAAAGTAGAACATGGGTTTGTCGCCTTTCGGATTTTTGAACACGACATACAGGTCGTGCATGCCGCTCACCGGCGCCAGTTTCACGGGCGTTTTCGCCAGTGCCGGAGCCGTTACCGTTGCCTTGCCCAACAGCTGACCATCGGGTGTATCCAGGTGAATCTCCACGTCGCCGCCGGCGTTTTGTCCCGCCATGAGGAAGGTGAGCAATGTCGCTTTCTTCACGCCCGTAAGGTCCACGTGCTTGAAGGCGCCATGAGCGTTGTTCAGCACATTCTGGAGGGCCGTGCCCTTGTCGCTTTTTACCTTGCTCACAATGTTGAGGTCTTCCATCTGCTCGGCGCTCAACACCGGGCTGCGCAACGCAATGGCCGTGCTACCCGCCAGGGCGGGCACCTTGTCCGCTCCCTTGTCGAAGTAGGTTGCCGTCAATATGTACGCACCGTCTTCTTCCTTGCCCGGGATAGCGGAGCCGGAAAGCGGGAGTTTTTTCACCACTTTTGATTCGCTGAGCGACAGGATGTATTCCACCATTTTCTTGGCGTCGTCAACGCTCACTTGCGGGTGTGCGGCCATCTCGGTGGTGCCCCAGACACCGGCACCGCCTTTGATCACTTTCGCCGCCAAAAGACCCACCGCTTTTTCGTCGCCCTTGTATTTTTCGGCGACCATTTTATAGCTGGGGCCGGCTGATTTTTGATCGATGATGTGACACGATTTGCAGTCGCTCTTCTCGATGAGGGCTTTGCCCGGCAACTCGGCTGTAGGCATTTGGTGGCCTTGCGCGATCGCCGTCATGTCAAACCCTTTCAGGTAGTCGAAGGTCACGGTCACGTCCCCGGGCTTGATCTTGCCGTCGGCGGTGGAACCGTCTTCTTTGTCAGTCACGGCCACGGTGTACTTTACGGGCGTGCCCGGGAAGTAGAACGACTTGTTGCCGGAGACGATCTCGGCTGTCACCACAGGCGGTTCGTTGCCAATGGTCAGCTTCAGCTGCGCGTCGGCTTCTCCCCCTTTGTCGTCTTTCACGGTGAGCTTCACGTTCTGGACACCCGGATTTTTGAAATCGACCGTGAACTTGCCATCGGTCGAGGTCAGGGTCTTTCCTTCGGCTTCCAGTTGATAGGTGATCTTATCGCCATCCGGATCGTTCGTGCCTTCTGCGGAAAGCTTCACGGTAGCCGGGAGACCGGACGCGATCTTATCGGCGCTCAGCATGGCCACGGGTGGACGGTTGCCGCCATTGTAATCGATGCGTACCAGGCGTGCGTCGAGGTTTTGTTTGAACCACGCGGTGCCATACTCGATCATGTAGAGCTTTCCGTCGGGGCCGTACGACATGTCGATGATGTTGTTGAACTTGGTGTTGGGCATGAACGGCTCCATGTCCATGATCGCCCCCTGGTCGTTCATCGAGACGAGGAACATCCAGTTGCGTATCCAGTCGTACATGAGCAGCTTGCCGTCGAAGTAATTGGGGAATGCCGTGGCCACGCCTTTGTAGTTCTCGCTGTAGTAGACCGGGCCGGCCATCGCGTTGCGGCCACCATCCTTCAGCATGGGGAAGTCGTCTGACTTCACATAAGGATACCAGATAAAGGGCGGACTCACCGCGGGCAGTTCGCGCTTACCCGTGTTGTTGGGCGACGCGTTGATGGGCGCTGCAGGATCCCACTTCGGTCCCACCTTCTTGGCGGCGAAGTCATATTTTGCATACGGAAAGTTATTGCCCACAAAGTAGGGCCATCCAAAATAGCCGGCCTTTTTTGCCTGGTTCAATTCGTCGTAGCCGCGCGGTCCGCGGAGCGAATCATCCTTACCGGCATCGGGACCTACCTCACCCCAGTAGAGAAAACCGGTTTTGCTGTCCATGGAAATGCGATACGGATTGCGGCATCCCATCACATAGATCTCGGGACGGGTCTTTTCTTCGCCTTTCGCGAACAGGTTGCCGTCGGGGATTGTGTAGGTACCATCTTCTTCCGGGTGGATGCGCAGGATCTTGCCGCGGAGGTCGTTGGTGTTGGCCGAAGATTTTTGTGCGTCAAACGGCGCGCGTCCGGGTCGCTCGTCGGAAGGGCTGTAGCCATCCGATTCAAAGGGACTGGTGTTGTCGCCGGTGGAAATGAACAGGTTTCCGTGGGGATCGAACATCAGCGAGCCGCCGGTGTGGCAGCAGGTCTCGCGTTGTGTGGCAACTTCGAGCATCTGTTTTTCGGATGCCATATCCACCTTGTCGTCCTGGAAAACAAAACGCGACAGTACGTTCACGGATTTGTCGGGATGCGAATAGAAGATATAGATCCAATGATTTTTTTCGAAGTTGGGATCGGCAGCCAGACCGATCATGCCGTCTTCCGATTTGGTCCAGACGTTGAATTTGTTCACCATTTTGATCTTGCCATCGGCCGGCGTATAGAGCATCACCTCTCCTTTGCGCTCGATGAAGATGATCTTGCCGTCGGGCAGCACCGCCATCTCGGTGGGCTCGTCGAGGTTGAAATCGAGCACGGTTTTCTTAAAGCGATTTTCTTCAACAGCGCGGACAGTTTTGGCCTTGGAGTAGTCCAGCGGCTTCTCTCCTATTGCGTAGTGTATGCCAGTGAGCAAGTGATCCTGGAAAAGCGAGTCTGCATAGCTTTCCTTGGTGTGGCCCATGCCGGTGTAGAAAGAGCGTCCGCCTTCAAAATCGTGGTACCAGGCAATGGGATGGCTATCGCCGTTCTCGCCGCCTTCATACGTGCTTTCGTCAAGTTTATAGATCACGTTGATGTCGGGCGAAATGTGTTTGTAGTTGTACAACTCATCCCAGCGGCTCCATTCCGTTGGCAGCGTTTCGGGATGCGGGCCAAAAGGTTTTTCCTTACGGAACATGGCCTGTTGTTGTTTGGGATGGCTTTTGAAATAGGCGCCCACCAGTTTCCCATACCAGGGCCATTCGTATTCGGTATCGGCTGCGGCATGGATCCCTACGTAGCCGCCACCGGCTTCGATGAAGCGTTTGAAGTCGGCCTGTTGCACGGGGTCGAGCACATCCTGCGTCGTGCTGAGGAAAATGACCGCCCGGTAACGTTTGAGGTTTTCTTCATTAAAAAGCGATGCATCTTCGGTGGTGTCCACGGCAAAACCATTCGTTTTGCCGAGGGCCATCAACACCAATTTCGCCGTATCGATCGACTCATGGCGGTAGCCTTTCGTTTTCGAGAACACCAAGACGCTGGGCACGCCCTTTTCGCCACAGGAGAGGATGAGGCAAAACAGCACGACGATCGAGAAAAATGAATAAAGTTTATGCTTTGTCATAAAAGGATTTAGGTTCGGCGCATAGACATCACGTGGGTCTCTCCGAGTGTCCCTGGCCTTTACTACAATGTTGTTATAGAATGCTTACTTCAGTTCGCGGATCTTGAGGTTGCGGAACCACACTTTGTTGCCGTGATCTTGCAGCGCAATGCTACCTTTCATGGATTTTCCAAACACGGGCCAGGCCTTGAACTTGCTGCCCGCTACCAGTTGGTCCCACTCGGGAGTGTGCATGGTGAACTCCACCACTTTCACGCCGTTGACATAGAATTCCATGTGTGCCTTTTTCGAAACAATGCGGAACTGGTTCCAGTCGCCGTGTTTCACCGGCTCGGAGGAAGAGGCGATGAGGTCGTACAGATCGCCGGTGCGGTGCTTGTGTATCTTGCCGTCGGGGTGACAGTCGTTGTCGAGGATTTGCATTTCGGGGCCGCTGTGGTAAGGGGCATTCTGCGCGGGGTCCTCCACTACGTTGAACATGAGGCCGCTGTTGCCGCAGGAGTCGATCTTCCATTCCAGCACCAGTTCATAGTCCTGGTAGGTTTTGTCAGTCACGATGTCGCCGCGACCTTCTTTGGTAGAGGCATCGAGGTACAGTGCGCCATCGGCCACTTTCCAGCCGGCGCCGATGCCTTTTTTGTTATAGTTATGCCAACCGGCGGTAGTTTTACCATCAAAAAGGAGTTTCCAGCCTTCTTTCTTTTCTTGTGCGGTCAAGGTATTGTTTTGCGCGTTCACGGAAGAAACAATGCAAAGGAGGGCACACCAAAGCAGCGATGTCGTATAGATTTTTTTCATGGGTAGTGGTTGTATGAGCTTGGTTGTAGAAGTAGTTTCTCAAAGAAATGAAAACCGTCAGTCCTTGAGGGTACTGACGGTTTATGAATGTGTTAATCTTTCGGCTTTTCTCCGTCGAGGGAGAGGACGTACATCGCCATCTTTTCGGCGTCGCCTTTCGACAGATCCGGGTGAGGCGACATCGGGATCTCGCCCCAGTTGCCGCTTCCGCCGTTGCGGATCTTATCGGCCAGCATGCCGACGTTGGCTTTAGTGAATTCGTATTTCTTCGCCACGTCGGTGTGCGAAGGGCCTACGATCTTATTGGTAGGGTGATGGCAAGTCTTGCAATCGCTGGCGTCTACCAGGGCCTGGCCTTGTTTGATCAGGTCGTCGGACGATTCGGCTTTGGGCTCTGCGGCTTCTGAGGCCACATCTTTGTCGTCGTAGCCTTCTTCGGTTTCTTCCGTTGCCGCTTCTTTCTTGGAGCCGCCGCATGACGTCAGTGACCAGGTTGCTACGCCTACCAGCGCTAGTACTAAAAATGCTTTTTTCATGTGTTGTTCGAATTAAAAAATTAAAAATAGTCTGTCAGTAAATCTTCCCGGGCCTAAATACCCAACACTTTCTTGTTGAATTTGGCGTCTTTGCCGGTCGCTGCAAAGTCGTCGAATGCTCTTTCGGTGACGCGGATGATGTGGTTCTGGATGAACGGTGCCCCTTCGGCAGCGCCCTGTTCGGGGTGCTTGATAGCGCACTCCCACTCCAGCACCGCCCAGCCGTCGTAGCCGTATTGCGTGAGCTTGGAGAACACGGTTTTGAAATCCACCTGTCCATCGCCCAGCGAGCGGAAACGTCCCGGACGGTTCACCCAATCCTGGTAGCCACCGTAGACACCGCTTCTTCCCGTAGGGTTAAACTCGGCATCCTTTACGTGGAACATCTTGATGAAGGTATGATAGAAATCAATGTATTGCAGATAATCCAATTGTTGCAGCACAAAGTGGCTGGGATCATAAAGGATGTTGCAACGCGCGTGTTTTCCCGTGGCTTCATAGAAGCGTTCGAACGTGATGCCGTCGTGCAGGTCTTCGCCCGGGTGGATCTCGTAGCAGAGGTCTACGCCGGCCTTGTCGAAGGCGTTCAGGATCGGGAGCCAGCGCTTGGCCAGTTCCTTGAAACCGTCTTCCACGAGCCCTGCCGGGCGCTGGGGCCAGGGATAGACCGTATGCCACATGAGCGCACCCGAGAACGTGGCGTGCGCATTGAGGCCGAGGTTTTTGCTGGCCTTGGCGGCGTATTTCAATTGCTCTACGGCCCAGGCTGTGCGCTCGGCGGGTTTGCCGTGCAAAGCCTTTGGCGCAAAGCCGTCGAACATCTCGTTGTAGGCAGGATGCACGGCCACCAACTGGCCCTGCAAGTGCGTGGAGAGTTCGGTGATCTGCAGCCCGCAGGATTCTACGATGCCTTTGATGTCATCGCAATAGTCCTTGCTTTCGGCAGCCTTCTGCAGGTCGATGCAGCGACCATCCCAGGCCGGGATCTGTACGCCTTTGTATCCCAGGGATGCCACCCATTTGCAAATCGTTTTCAGATTGTCGAATGGCGGCTGATCGCCCATGAACTGTGCCAGGAAAATGGCCGGTCCTTTTATCGTTTTCATTAAAAAGCTGAAGACATTAGGTTGAACATCATTTCTATTTCAGCTTGGTCCACTTGCGGGTGGAGTTGCTGGACTTCACCGCGGTCTGTACGAAGTTCATGCCGCGTACGCCGTCTTCCACGTCGGGGAAATCGTATTTGGCTGCATTGATCTTCTTGCCCGGCTTGTAGTCGCGCACGGCTTTGCCAAACGCGCGGTAGATGTTGGCGAAGGCTTCGAGATAGCCTTCGGGGTGACCTGCCGGGGTGCGGGTGAAGGCCTTGGCTTCGTCTGAGAGATAGGCTTGTCCGGCGCGAACGATCTCCTTGGGTTTGCCAAGCCATTTCACGATCATGGTATTGGGGTCTTCCTGTCTCCATTCCAGACCGCCTTTTTCTCCGTATACGCGGATGTTGAGGTTGTTCTCTTCGCCTGCGGCTACCTGGGTGGCCATGAGCACGCCGGTGGCACCGTTATCGAATTTTACCAGCATGGAAGCGTCGTCGTCCAGCTTGCGGCCCTTTACGACGGCATTGAGCATGGCGCATACTTCGGTGATGTTGGAGCCGGTGATGTATTCGGCCAGGTTTGCAGCGTGCGTACCGATGTCGCCGATGGCACCGCCCATACCCGATTGCTTGGGGTCGGTTCTCCAGGAGGCCTGCATGTTGCCGGTGCCTTCCAACAAGGTGGAGAGCCAGCCCTGGGGATATTCTACAAATACTTTTCTGATCTTGCCCAGCTTACCGGTGGCCACCATGTTGCGGGCTTCTTTCACCAGGGGATAGCCGGTATAGGTATGCGTGAGGCCGAGGATGAGGCCTGTCTTTGCCACTACTTTTTGTAAGGTCTTTGCTTCTTCAACCGAGAACGCGATGGGCTTTTCAACGATCACGTGGAAGCCGCTTTCGAGGGCCATCTTCGAAGGACCGAAGTGCACGTGGTTAGGGGTTACAACCGACACAAAGTCGATGCGCTGATCGGGAGGCATATTCTTCTCGATCTCGAACATCTCCTGGTAGGTTTCATAGACCCGTTTCGGGTTGAGATAAAGCGCTTCGCCGGTCTGTTTCGACTCGCCGGGGACCACGCTGAAAGCACCGCATACCAATTCAATTTCTCCATCGATACCGGCGGCTTTACGATGAACGGGGCCAATAAAAGAGGTAAGTCCGCCACCTACCATGCCCATGCGTAATTTTCTTTTCATTAGGTTAGAATGTTTTGGTTCAAGTAAGGGATTAAAAATTTAAAAATAAAGGATTAAAATTATCGAAATCGATTGCGGATTGGGTTGACGGCCATATATTTTCTAATGATTTATTCACCGTTCGGGTTTGGCAAACTAGTTGTTAAATCCTTTCTTTGACACCATTTGCCTTAACTTTTTTTCATGACTGAATCGCTCTTCCTTAAAAATCTCTGGTATTTCGCCATGCATGGTTCCTTTCTGAAGCAGGGCAAACTCGTGGCGAAGGAACTCCTCGGAGAACGTGTCGTATTTGGAAGAGACGAAAACAATATTCCCTTCGCGTTGCGCGACAATTGTCCTCACCGCGGCGTGCCGCTCTCCAAAGGATGGTACGATGGCAAGACACTTCAATGCTGTTACCACGGCTGGAAGTTCGACAATACCGGCACCTGCACCGGCATCCCCGCCCTGGCCGACGAGAAATTCGACACCCGCAAGATCAAGGTCTTTCAATACCCCTGTCGCGAGATCAACGGCACCATCTGGATCTACATGCCCCAGAACAAAACACAGCTGGCCGGCGCCGACGAAAGGATTCCCGACCTGCTGGTGCCCCAGGGAAAAGACTTTCTCTTCGTAGAAAAAGTAACGATGCCCGCCGACATCGACCACTCCGTGATCGGCCTCATTGACCCGGCGCACGTGACGTTCGTGCACCAATCGTGGTACTGGCGTTCGTCCAAGAAGCTGAAGTTGAAGGAGAAAAAATTCGAGCCCGTCGACCTGGGTTTCAAGATGACGCGCCACACGCCGTCGTCGAATTCGAAAGGGTATTCGATCCTGAAGGGAAGCCGGTCCACGGAGATCAACTTTCAGTTGCCGGGCATTCGCACGGAACATATCCAGGTGGGTAAGGACGAGATCGTTTCGATCACCTGTCTCACGCCCATCAACGAACACGAGACCGAGCTCAATCACATCTTTTACACCACCATCGGCTTTGTGAAATACATCTGGTGGCCCCTGCGCCAGTTAGGCAAGCAATTCATTCACCAGGACCTGGGCGTGTTCGAAAAACTGAGCGAAGGCCTGAAATCAAAACCCACCCTCATGCTGCTCGGCGAACCTGACTTGCAGGCGCGCTGGTATCATGAATTGAAGCGGCAGTGGGATCTGTCGCAGCAAAATAAAACGCCGTTTGTGAATCCGGTGGAGCCGAAGACGTTGCATTGGATCACGTGAGCTTGCGCGTGACTGGACTTGCATAGGACACCGCCCAATTTTTGTGTGACGACGGACGATGCGTGTGGCCTGAACAGGTAACCCCTTCGGGGTTGAATGCCGTCTCTCGTTTACCCCCGGTTTCACCGGGGGCTATGGTCGGGAACCCCTCCGGGGTTGAAATGCTGCAAATTCTCACCTTGCAAACTTATAGCGTGTATCGTCCTTAAATAAGTTTACAGATCGTAGACTTAAACCAGGACTAGAGCTTGTAATCCAATAGCGGGATGAATCCAAAAGTTGTAAACTTAAAACAGGGCTAAAGCTTGTAAATGAACAGCGGGATGAATCCAAAGGTGTAATTTTTATTAGGACGACATATCTTAACCCGGAGTTATAATCAGTCGACAAATACAAAAGTATTTTAATCCCGAAGGGATTTTCTGTCATAGACCCGGGTGAAACCCCGGGGTAATGAGGGTGATGTCATTCAACCCCGGAGGGGTTACCTGTTCAGGCCACACGCATCGTTCTAATCGCTACATAAGAAGTCAACACATGCCTTGACATCCCGTTCGGAGAAGCCGTGTCATTGACTTGGCGAACTCAATCTCACTCATTGTCAAGAATTGAAACGCGACATCTGCCGACTTGAGGACAGCAAAACATTTACAGGGCACCGGCCAGGGATAGAAATGGAAAGCCCGAAGTGCGTAAGGTTGCGCGTGGCCGGACTTGTAATGGATAGCCCGGCCCGAGGCTTCCGAGGGGGCCGCCGATGTGTCATTGAATTCTACCAATCATCGCTGTCTTTCTTCTTTCCTTTTTCGACGTACTGCAGTTTGTCGGTGAAGGATTTGTTAAGAAGGCCCAAGGTGTTGGGTTTGCACCATTCCTGGTTCATGATGGTGCCGTTGTTTTTGGCGGCGTAGTTGGTGAGGTTGTCTTTGGCGGTGATCTTTTTGTAGCCGATGTCGCCGGTGAGTTGGATGTTGCGAACCGTGACACGATATTTTCCGTCCTTCACGCCCACCGTAACCTTGCCGCTGTATTTTCCGGTTTGGATGATCGGCGGGGTGGCCACTTGTGTGAACTGGAATTTTTTATAATCCACCACGACATCGTTCATGTCGAACGTTACTTCGTCGCCGGTAGCCTGCACGTTTGCGGCGAAGGGTTGGGCGGTATAGAATTCGGTGAGCTTGGCCACCGTGATGGAATCCTGGGCAAATACTTTTTGATAGAGGATCTCCTGGTCGGCAAGTTTGAAATCGCCATAGGTTGTGTTGCCTTGGGCGAAGAGAACAACGGAGCAAGCCGCGAGGAAGAGGGTAAGAAGTGTTTTCATAGGTTCGGTAACTTTGCGTCAAAGGTACAGAACAAAATGCATTGACATGCCGGGGCGATCAAAAACAAAGGTCATTCAACGCGTTGCGCGCTGAATGACCTTTAGCGTATTTTATCGGTTACAACACTAAACGAACTTGTTCAACAAGTTCTCATAGTATTCCTGTTTGCCGCTGATCTGTTCGGGTTCACCATTCTTGAGGGCAAGCTTGCGCAGCTCTTCCAGTCCCACTTTACCTTGTTCAAATGCTTTGCCTTTTCCAGCGTCGAAAGAAGCGTAGCGGGCTTTGCGCAGGTTGGTGTACTCGCCGTTGTCGAGGATGGCCTGGGCGGTGATGAGGCCGCGTGCAAAGGAGTCCATGCCGCCGATGTGGGCATAGAAAACATCCGCGTTGTCGGTGGAGTTTCTGCGGGTCTTCGCGTCGAAGTTCACGCCGCCGTTCTTGAAGCCGCCGGCTTGCAGGATCACGAGCATGGCTTCGGTCAGCTCATAAAGGCTGTTCGGAAACTGGTCGGTGTCCCAACCGTTTTGGTTATCGCCGCGATTGGCGTCGATGCTTCCCAGCACGCCCGCGTTGGCCGCTACCTGGAGTTCGTGATCGAACGTGTGTTGCGCCAGGGTGGCGTGGTTCACTTCGATGTTGAGTTTGAAGTCGGCCATCAAATCGAATTCGCGAAGGAATGCGAGACAGGTAGCCGCATCGAAATCGTATTGGTGTTTGGTGGGCTCCATCGGCTTGGGCTCGATGAGGAAGGTGCCCTTAAATCCTTGTGCACGCGCATAGTCTCTCGCCGACTGCAGGAAGCGCGCCAGGTGTTCTTGTTCGCGTTTCATGTCGGTGTTCAGCAGCGACATGTAACCTTCGCGGCCGCCCCAGAACACGTAGTTCGATCCACCCAACTCAATAGTAGCATCGAGGGCGTTCTTCACTTGTGCACCGGCCCAACACACGACGTTGAAGTCGGGGTTGGTGGAAGCGCCGTTCATGTAGCGCGGGTGCGAGAAGAGGTTGGCGGTTCCCCACAGCAATTTCACACCGGACGCTTTTTGTTTTTTCTTGGCGTATTCAACGATCTTCTGAATGCGCTCCTCGGATTCGGCCAGTGTAGGTGCTTCGTCCACGAGATCGTAGTCGTGGAAGCAATAGAACGGGGCGCCGATCTTGGTGATGAATTCGAAGGCGGCATCCATCTTGTCGTAGGCGCGTTGCATGGCATCGCCGCTTTGGTTCCAGGCAAAATTCTTGGTGCCGGGGCCGAACGGATCGCCGCCGGTGCCGCAGAACGTGTGCCAGTAGGCGATGGCAAAGCGGAAGTGTTCTTCCATGGTCTTCTTGCCTACTTTGCGCTTGGCGTCATAGAATTTAAAAGCCAAAGGGTTGTCCGATTCCTTGCCTTCATACTTTATCTGGCCGATGCCTTTGAAGTATTCTTTGTCTCCGAGTGTAAGTTTCATGTAGTTGTATTTAGCGTTGGGATATTCCAGTTTGATTTTTTTATCAGATCGCTTTTTGCACGTGCATTAGCCAGGTTTGATAAGCGTTTTTATATTGGTTTGCCAATGAGGGAGAAGGCTGTTCCGTGCGAATGATCTTCAGACCGCGAAAGGCTTCTTCGAAAGAGCCATATACACCTGCCCCTACCCCTGCACCGAGCGCTGCGCCTTTCGCACCGTCGGTGTCGTATAGTTCCAGCGGAGCGCCAATGGTGTTGACAAATGCTTCCCGAAACAACGGACTTAAGAACATGTTGGCATGACCCGCGCGAATCACTTTTGTATTGAGGCCCATACCCTGCAAAACATCAAAGCCATACTTCAAGGCAAACACAATCCCTTCCTGCGCGGCGCGAAATACGTGGGCCTGGCCGTGGCGATTGAAGTTCAGTCCATGGAACGATGCGTCGACGTTCTTGTTTTCTAACACACGCTCGGCGCCATTGCCAAACGGCAGAACAGAAAGACCGTCGGCGCCGACGGGGGCTTCTGCCGCGATCTTGTTGATCTGGTCATATTCATAGGGCGACCCATTCCCGCGGGCCTGCTTGCGCAGCCAGCTGTTGAGGATACCCGTACCGTTGATGCACAGCAAGACCCCGTTGCTTTTCACGGGTTTATTGTCGTTCACGTGAATAAACGTATTGACCCGTGACTTGGGATCATAAGCGTTTTTGTCGGTGACGCTATAAATGACCCCGGACGTTCCTGCTGTAGCAGCGGTCTCGCCGGCGTTTAAAACATTTAACGAGAACGCATTATTGGGCTGATCCCCCGCGCGATAACTCACGGGAGTTCCCTCCTTCAGGCTCAGCTTCTCAGCCATGGCCTTCGTTACTTTGCCGTGGATGGAAAACGTGGGCACGGTGGTCGCCAGCATCGATGCGGGGATGCCGTAGAGCGATAGCAATTTCTCCGAGGGCGTTCCTGCCGCATAATCCCAAAACATGCCTTCCGATAAACCGGATGCAGTGGTGACAATATCGCCCGTGAGTTTCATGGCGAGGTAGTCGCCGGGAAGCATCACTTTGTGAATGCGTTCGAAGATGGCAGGTTCGTTATCTTTTACCCATTTGAGCTTGGAAGCGGTGAAGTTTCCAGGGGAATTCAATAAGTGTTTTAAGGAATAGTCGGCACCCAGGCTTTGGAATGCGTTGCGGCCAATGTCAACCGCCCGGCTATCACACCAAATGATGGAGGGACGAAGTACCTGCTGATCTTTGTCCACACACACGAGGCCGTGCATCTGGTAAGAAATGCCGATCGCGGCAATGTCGGCCCCGTTGGCACCCGCCTTCTTCAGACATGCCTGGAGGCTTTTCTGCGCGTGCTCCCACCACATTTCGGGATCCTGCTCCGCCCAGCCGGCGTGCACGGCCAGCATGGGCATTTCTTCGGCTGGCGACTGTGCCGAGGCAACGGATTGCCCGGTGGCCGCATCGATCAATGACGCTTTGATGGAGGAACTGCCCAGGTCATACCCCAACAGGTATTTCTTCATACTTGGTAAAATCAATCGTTTGAAAGTGCGGTAAATATATAACTTATAGTACATTTGACTACAAGTATCCTAAAATATTTTTTATACCTTGACAGCGTATGACGACCCTACCCTTTCCCGACACCATCATCGACGCCCTCTCTATTGACTGTCTGATCTTTGGCTTTAAGAAAAGCGAGCTCGACATCCTGCTCGTACAACACGGCGAAGGTATTAGCAAAGGGAAATGGGCGCTTCCCGGCGGCTGGATCAAATACAACGAGAGCACAGACGGTGCCGCCACGCGCATCCTGAACGACCTGACCGGCGTGTCGAACATCTACCTGGAGCAACTGCGCACCTTTGGCGACGTGCACCGCTACCCGACCAAGCGCGTGATCACCATCGCCTACTATGCCCTCGTAAAGCCCGAGAACTACACCCTGCACGCCGGCTTCACCGCGGCCGACGCGCAATGGTTCAAGATCAGTGAAGTGCCGGAGATGCCCTACGATCACAAGAATATCCTGGACGAAGGTCTGGCTTACCTGAAACATAAAGTACGGCACGAGCCCATTGGTTTTAACCTGCTCCCTAAGAAATTCACGCTGTTGCAGTTGCAGGAGCTCTATGAAGCCATTCTGGATAAAAAGTTGGACAAACCCAATTTCCGGCGCAAGCTGATGCGGATGAATCTGTTGGAGCCGTGTAAGGAGAAGCAGACGGATGTATCGCATCGGGCGGCGGGGCTTTATAAGTTTGATAAGAAGGCGTATAATCATTTGAAGGAGAAGGGGTTTATGTTTGAGTTGTGAAAATCAGGAGCCAGGAGCCGGGAGTCAGGAGTCAGGAGCTTGGAATCGGAATTCGGGAGTCAGTAGCTGGTAGCTTGGAATCGGAATTCAGTAGTCAGTCGCTTTGAATCTGAATCAGTAGCCAGTAGCCAATGGTCGGCAGCTTTGATCGGGCTCAGGAGCCGGAAGTCAGGAGAAATGCAAATCCATTGATGGTTGGGGAAGCGGCTCTGACATTTAAAGTGTGGTAATCTTAAAGTTAATCCCTACTGTAAGATTAGGTCTTGACTATTTCACGTTAGTCATTGCAAAAATCTGCTCCGCCCTCATTCACCTTCTAAACCCTCGCACCTTGCTGTCTCCTGACTACTGATGACTACTGGATCAAAAGCTACTGACTACTCGCTACTGGCTCCCGCCTCCTGGCTCCTGGCTCCTAAAATTCCCCCTTCTAAAAAAAACTGCCCCCTATAGTCATCCGGACTATAAGATTTGTTCAATTCTTGTAGCTTGCAATCCGTTGCAATGTTGCAAGGAAGAATTTTTAACTGCATCTTAACGCGACACTAGACTATAACCTTAAACCTTTTAATGTATCATGGAACAGAAGAATATTAACCGCACCAGCCTGTTTTGGGCAAGTTGTATGTCGCTACTCGTGACATCGCTTTCTTTCGGGATCCGGGCCGGGATTTTGAACAGACTCGGGGTAGAGTTCAGTCTTAACGCCCAGCAATTGGGTACGATCGCCGCAACGGCTTTTTGGGGATTCCCGCTTGCTGTTGTTATTGGTGGTTTCGTTGTGGATATCATCGGCATGAAACGCCTGCTCGTGATTGCCTTCCTGTTTCACCTTCTGGGTATTGGTCTCACGGTATTTGCGAACGGTTACTGGTCCCTGTTCCTGTCCACGCTTTTGATCGGTATCGCTAACGGTACGGTTGAAGCGGCCTGTAATCCCTTGGTAGCCACCATTTATTCCGAAAACAAGACCACGAAATTGAATCACTTCCACCTCTGGTTCCCCGGGGGTATTGTGATCGGCACGCTGATCGTGATGCTGTTCGACAAAATTGGATTGGGATGGCAAGTGCAGGTGGCCACCATGTTCCTGCCTACTTTGGTGTACGGCTACATGTTCATGAAACTGGATTTCCCGGTTACGGAACGCGTAGCTTCGGGCGTCTCCACGGGCGACATGTACAAGGCAGTGCTCACTCCCCTTTTCATTTTCATGTTCATCTGCATGTTTGGAACGGCCATCACCGAATTGTTCACCAACCAATGGGTGGGCTTGCTGCTGTCGAAGGCAACCAGCAATTCCTTGCTGCTCCTCACGATTACTACCGGCATCATGGTGATCGGTCGTGGTTTTGCGGAGCCTATCGTTCACCGGTTTTCCCCCGCCGGTGTATTGCTTGCGTCGGCGACCCTGGCAGCATTGGGCCTTTACCTGATGAGTACCGTAACCGGAAACATGTTGCTCGTGGCAGCCTTGCTTTTTGGAATCGGGGTTTGTTATTTCTGGCCTACCATGCTGGGCTTTGTGTCGGAAAATATTCCCAAGTCCGGTGCTGTTGGCCTTAACCTGATGGGCGGCGCCGGTATGTTTGCTGTTTCGGTTTACACAGCTTTCATGGGTGGTGTTTACGATGACATTATTTTGAAGAATCTTCCTTCTGGTGCCGATCTCAAAGCGTATCAAGCGGCCGCCGCAGGAAGTACGGAGGCAACGGCTTATGCCAACGCTCAACTCGTTGCAGGGCCGGAAGTGATCCGTACCACGTTGGTTATTCCGATTGTTTTGGTGATTGCCTTTATTGGATTGGTGATCTATATGCGCGGTCGGAAAGCGCAAGCGCCGGCCACGGCCAAAGCCTGAACGATCGATAAGAAATTAAGAAATACAGAGGATGGCCAAAAACCATCCTCTTTCTTTTTTACGTACATTCCATCAAATCCTCCGCAAGGCTTCATTGAGTATGCGTAAACTTATCGTGATATTGCTGCTGCTTTCTTCCACCGCTATGGCTCAGAAACTGATCATTACTGAAAAGGTAAAATTTCTTGCGCTCGGCGATTCGTATACGATTGGTGAGAGTGTGCCGGTCAGTGAACGCTGGCCTGTTCAGTTGATCGACGCGATCACGCTGAAGGGATTGGATTGTTTTGAACCAAAGATCATTGCTACCACAGGATGGCGTACGGATAATCTGAAAGATGCCATCGCGGCCGCGAAGCTCACCCCTGACTATACACTCGTTTCGCTGCTTATTGGCGTGAACAATTATTACCAAGGAAAAACGGTGGAGAGCTATGCGCCGGAGTTTGAGGAATTACTGAACACTGCGATCCGGTTAGCCGGCGGCAAGAAGTCGCACGTGTTTGTGGTTTCCATTCCCGACTATGGGTATACGCCGTTTGGAAAAGAGAATCAGGATGCAATCAGCAAAGGTATTGATGCCTTCAATGCGGTGAATAAATTCATCACCCAGAAATTGGGTGTCTCCTATTACAACATCACGGAAATATCCCGCAGGGGTCTGGACAACCCAGACCTCGTGGCGTCCGACGGCTTGCATCCTTCCGGTCTCATGTATTCGCTGTGGACACAATTGATTTTACAAGAAGCGACCTTGGTGTCTTCCGGAACCGATGAAGGTGACGGCGGCAATGGCGATCCGGTGACGGGCATCCGCGACGAACAATATGGCGTGAACGTCTATCCCAATCCTTTCGGAAAAAACATCGTCATCGATAACCTCCCGCCTGCACAACATACCCTACGGGTGGAGTTGCTGAACGACCAGGGCGCCGCCGTGTCATTGGACGAAGCCCTTGCGCCGAAAGGGGGAAGAATTGAACTGGATACCCAGCGACTCAACGCGGGATTATATCATTACCGCATTCAAGGTTCGGCTGGGTTTTTATTGCAGGGAAAATTAATCAAGGTTTAAACGGTTTAAACCCACATTGCTGGGGAAAGTGGCGGTCGGATTTGTAAATTCAAACGAGCGTTCGTTCCTTGGGGCCTTTATTCGTTTTATGGCCCAAAAATCAATGCACGTCAACTCCGAGATCGGAACCCTGAGAAAGCTTTTGGTGCATAGTCCCGATAGCAGTTTAGGGAAAGTGGTGCCTTCCAAAGCACAGGATTGGCTGTTTGAAGACATCGTGCACCTGGACACCATCCGCAAAAAGGAATACGACTATTACACGCGCATCCTGCTCTACTTCCTCGATCCCGAAAAGATCGCCGGCAAACTCAAGCAGATCGATGCCCCCGAAAACCACCGCAAATTCTATAAGCCCGACGACGACGGCTTTCACCGTTCCGAAAAAGTGATCGAGTTGCAGTGGCTGCTGGCCGACATCCTGAAAGACAACACCATCAAATTGAAATTGGTGGCGTCGGTATGCGCCATCGAGTTTTGCTCGTATGAGACGCAAAGCAAGCTCTTCGCGCTGGACCACGTGGAGCTTTCCAAAGTGCTCATCAGCGGCACGCTCCTGGATGGACGCATGCTCTTCGCTCCTATTCCCAATTTCATTTTTACGCGCGACATCGGCGTGGTCGTCAATGATCACATCCTGTTGAACCGTCCGGCAAAAAAAGCCCGGACCCGGGAAGCGCTGCTGACGAAATACATTTTCTTCAACCATCCCCTGTTTGCTTCCTTCGAAAACAAAATCATCGAAATCGAAGACACTTCGCATCATTTCCTGATGCCAAAAGAAAGCGACGACAAGAAGGTGACCCTGGAAGGTGGCGATGTGATGATGGTCAGCAAGAATCATTTATTGGTGGGCGTAAGCGAACGCACCACCGTCGAAGCGGCACACCAGGTGGTGAACCTCATGTTCGAACGCAAACTGGTGGACAAAGTCACCGTAGTGCGCATACCCAAAAAGCGCGACTACATGCACATCGACACGGTGTTCACGCAAGTGAAACGAAACACGTGGGTGATGCTGGGGAATTTCTCGCGGAAAAGCATCAAGAAAGAAGATGCCGACCCTGTTGAACGTATCTTAGAAAGCAAGAAAAAGGACGACCCGATCAAGATCGTACAATTCAACCGACATAATATTGAACACCCTGTATATTTTGAGACCCTGGAAGATTTGTTGATCAACATCAGCGAAGTGGATCTAAAGAGTCCCGAGAAGACTGTCTTTATTTACTCCGGTAACAGTGAGTTCCCCTATGACGTTCGGGAGCAATGGACAGACTCTTGTAACGTACTGGCGCTGAAAGAAGGCGTGGTGCTGGGCTATGATCGAAATGATAAGACCACGGAAGCGTTCACGGCGCAAGGGTTTAGTGTCGTTCACGTGCATGACTTGCTGAATGATCTGGAAACCGGAAAAGTGCGTGTGGAAGATCTAAAAGATACGGTGATCCTGATGCCTTCGGCGGAACTGTCGCGTGCGCGCGGAGGTTTTCATTGTATGAGCCTGCCCTTACTGCGGGATGAGATCAACTAACCTTCGTTGCGTATGAGCCAGCAAACCACATCCCATTTGTTGATGATCCGTCCCGTGCAGTTTGCGTTCAATGCGCAGACGGCGGTGAACAATGCGTTTCAATCCACCCAAGACACGAACGCGCAGGAGCTTGCGCTAAAAGAGTTCGACGACTTTGTGAATTTGCTTCGCGGCAAAGGCATTGATGTAACCGTTGTGAACGATACGCAAGAGCCCCACACTCCGGACTCAATTTTTCCCAACAACTGGATCTCGTTTCACGACGACGGCAGTATCGTACTCTATCCCATGTATGCTGTGAACCGGCGCCTGGAGCGAAAACCCCATGTGCTTGAAGCGCTGGGAAAGCAATTTGCCATAAAGCAGCGGGTTGATCTTTCCGGTTACGAAAGCAAGGACGTTTTTCTGGAAGGCACAGGAAGTATGGTGTTGGATCGCGAGAACAAAATCGCCTATGCCTGTTTATCGCAACGCACCGATGCAACCGTTTTAAATGATTTTTGCCGTAAGCTGGGCTATCGACCCCAATCCTTCACCGCGACCGACGCCAATGGGTTTCCCATCTATCATACAAACGTTATGATGTGTGTTGCAGATCGCTATGTCATCATTTGTCTCGACTCCATCCCGGATGCCGCCGAGCGCAAAGCGACGGTTGACCGCATCACAAAAACAAAAAAGGAGATCATTTCCATTACCTTAGACCAGATGAATCATTTTGCCGGCAACATGTTGCAAGTGAACAATGCTAAAGGCGACGCATTCCTGATCATGTCATCGCAGGCTTTTGGATCATTGAAACCTGAACAAGTCAAGTCGATTGAGCGCTACAATCCAATTCTCCACTCGAGTCTCGATACCATTGAAAGAAACGGTGGCGGAAGTGCGCGATGTATGATGGCGGAAGTGTTTTTGCCGGTGAGCGCCTAGCACAAGCTTATCTTGTTCCGGAAATTTTTGGCCCATGCGAGGGTGCAAGGGCGGCATTAAAGAGATAATCCAGGAAGGTCCGGCCCGCCGATGGCTTTCGCATCCTGTCGATATACAATTTATAGGACTTGGTCCCCTCAAAACGCTCCTTGAAACTGTCCCGGATTTTATCGGACACATTTTCGCGCCCGGTCGCCTGGCAGGCCATGTACAGCAAGAAATAATGTTCAGCGTTTTCCAGGTTGAAATTTTTCTGGTTGTTCAGAAAATGAAAAGCCAACTCACCCGCCTCTTGCTGTTTCAGGTTATGCAGGAATGTGTCAACCATCTGCAATTCGTCGCCAGTGGTCGCCGAAGCGCCACCGCCCGGAAAGAGTTTGCCATCCGGGGACGCCTGCGTGAGGAGGATCTTGCCGATCGCCGACACCAGGTAACTGTTTTGAGGGTACGATTGCTTTAATTCGAGTGCCATCAGCAACGCGTAGGAAAATCGCTTGGTGCGAAGAGCCAAGTCTACATTTTCAAACTCCGACGTCACATTTATCGCGTGGAGATCTGCATCGAAATGTTTATTGAGCGGCGCGGCATTATGTCCTTGCATCGCCTGAAGCGCATTCATGCGGCGGACTATATCGGGATGCGACTGGATAGAATCCATTGAAAATATGAAAACATTCTTGGGCTCATCGAAATCCTGACTCGGCCAGCCGCGAAGCCACTCGGGATCAAATGGATATTTGACAAACTGCAAGTCATCAAACAAGGCCAGACCCAATCGATCCTTCGTGTAGTCTATTGAATCCAGCACGGCGAGCACTCCAGCGCTTTCCCCGGTATTGTAGGACGCGTTATTAAGAATGATGAAGCCAAGCGAATCGGCCTCCATCTCCCGCTTGCGTGAAAACTCGTTCTTGGCATATACGAGTCTGCGCAGCGAATCCATCTCCGCCTCATCGGGGTCGCGATAGTTCTGAAGGATATTCTTCATGCCCTGATTCACCTTTTTTTCGTACATCGTTTTCACGTCCTTAACGATTTTTGCCCTCACATGTCCCAGTTCGTAATGAGCGATTTCATGGGCCAACACAAAGGCCAGCTGACTCTCGTTGTCGATCCTCGACAACAAGCCGGTGGTAACAAAAAAGGTACCTTCACCCATACACATGGCATTGCCATACGGAATTGCGGCTACCAATACCCGGTGTGGTTTACTTTTAAGCGGTGTATTCGAAATCAGATCGTTGAATATCGATTCCACAAATCCCTGCAGTAACTCATCCTTGACGACTCCCCTTTTTTTGACGCGACTAATCAGATAATCGGTGATCTTGATATAACGGTTTCGAACCTGATTTTCTAATGGCGTTTTCGACGGCAACGTGGCCAATTGGTCGCGCATTTGCTGACGCAACGCTTCAATCAATTCTCCATCTTCTTCGCTGTAGAACGCAAGGGGCTCAAAGGTTTTTTCAAACTGGGCGTGCGTTTCGAACGACAGGAAACACACCAGTACGAATGGGAGGAAACGAAAATGCAGATACATCGGCCTTTCACTTATAGACGATCCCCAAGATAGGAAATAGTTCTGAAACCATATATGAAACGCCGCTTATCGTTGAGCCATATCCCGAAGCCTGGGAAATCATTAAAAAAATACTGGACCTATGTTAACGATTGAATGGATACTCGTTGATCCAATGGAACCCGCGGCTCATTAAAAGAAATTCATCGGTATTCTTGTGCATCGCGATCTGAATGGAATCGTCGTTTACTTTTCCTTTCAACCTGTAGAGATTGTCGCTGGCGATGACGTATTGAAAGCGATAGACCGTTGCCGAATCGGTGCTGGTGAGGCTCATGGCACGGGCCGTAGTGTCGGCCGCAAAATTCCACCGGATGCTGGCCCCGTCCATGTAGACAAGGTTGCACTGGCCGTTTGGCATGACATACAGTTTTTTCCAGCGACGGGTTTTGTCGTCTTCCGGAACAGCAATGCCATTGGTCTTATGTTCTACGATTTCATAGGCGTCAAAACGCTCCGGAAAAACCACAGCCACCTCATCTTCTCTTTTCAACCCCATCTGAATCATGGGCACGACCAAAACGAGAATGACGACCGCTTTTCCTATGCCATGGAACAGCCTGGCTTTTGGATGCGTGAACACGGGCCTGATATTTTCCGGTGCTGTGGCCTGATTCAAAATAAAAAAGGAGATCAATCGCTTGAATTGTGGTGCAGCGATCACCAGCGCAATGAGCAGAAGGTGCGCCGAGAAAAGTTTTACGGGCACGTCATAACTGAGATTCAACATCAGAATGTTGACCATGATCGACATGGTAATCAATGCCCCCAGCAAGGTGGTCCGCCGGAAGAAAAGCAAAGCGCCCGCCAATATTTCGGCACCCCCGGTAAACAAGTTGTACGTTTTGGAATACCCCATAAAGGCCCACAAAAGTCCCATGGGCGAAAATTGTCCCAGGGGCGTTGCCAACCGTTCCAGCGACAAAAACGGAAACTGGGTTTTGAAGATCTTGGCGAGACCATAGACAAGCATCATATACGCCAGGAAATAACGCAAGAAGATCAAAAACCAGAACCACAGCGTATCATAGTTGGCACGCCCCCGGTCGATCAATGTCCACACCACGGTGGCCACAACAGAGATCGATCCAATCACGGCAAGTTGCACATAATTCCAGGTCGTGTCACCGCTGCCATTGGGCATCACGGTGATGTCGATGTTGAAAATGTGATGCCCTACAAAGACCACGACGGCGTTCCAGGGAGAAAATGGAGAAAACTCTACCCACCAGGATGCCGGCGCATAGCACACGAGATATACAAAGAAAAACCGGAAAAGAATTTTACTACCGGTTGTCCACGACGAGGGGGCAGGCAATGTAGTATCCATAACGATATTGATTATAAAATTACCGGCCCGAAGTGCGCCGGCAATTTTAGTCCATGGCAAAGAATGATTCCCTACTTCTTCAACATCACCGGCTTACCATGAAGGCATATTTCCACCGGTGATCCGGATTCCAGGATCGTCTCTACATTATCCTTGGTGATCTTCACCTTGATCACATGTCCCCTGAATTCTAACCGGAAAGAATAGGATTTCCATTGGTCTGGGATGAACGGGTTGAAATGCAGTTTCCCGTCCTTCACGGTCATGCCGCCAAATCCTTTCACCACGCTCATCCACGTGCCGGCCATCGACGTGATGTGGCAGCCTTCTTCGGTATCGTTGTTGTAGTCGTCGAGGTCCAAGCGCGAGGTGCGCAGGTAAAATTCGTAGGCGCGTTCTTTATAGCCCAGCCGCGAGGCGAGGATCACGTGCACACAAGGCGACAGTGACGACTCGTGCACCGTCATCGGCTCGTAGAAATCAAAGTTCTTGCGGATGGTCTCGATGTCGTAGCGGTCTTCGAACAGGAAAATGCCCTGCAATACGTCGGCTTGCTTGATGAAACACGAACGCAGAATACGGTCCCACGACCATTTCTGATTGATTGGACGATCGGTGGGCTTCAAGTCGCTCACGCGCAGTAACTCCTTATCGAGGAAGCCGTCCTGTTGCAGGAACACGCCGCGCCGCTCGTCGGCGGGATAATGCATCTTGGCAATGATCTCTTTCCAACGGGTGGTCTCCCCTTCTTCAAAGTTGTTGGCCTTGATGATCGCCGTGTAGCGCTCGCCTTGTGCCTTCTTCACCTGCTCCAAGGATTCAATCGTATATTGTAGTGTCCACGTGGCGATGGTGTTGGTGTACCAGTTGTTGTTTACGTTGTTCTCGTATTCGTTGGGCCCGGTAACTCCCAGCATCACAAACTTATTTTTGTCCGACGACCACGTGATGCGCTGCGACCAGAAACGCGAGATACCGATGAGCACATCGAGGCCGTATTCGGCCAGGTAGGCGTCGTCGCCCGTGTAGCGGATGTAGTCATAAATGGCAAACGCAATGGCCCCATTGCGGTGGATCTCTTCAAAGGTGATCTCCCACTCGTTGTGACACTCCTCCCCGTTCATGGTCACCATCGGATACAAAGCGGCCCCGTTATTGAAGCCCAGCTTGCCTGCGTTCTCGATGGCGCGTTGCAAGTGTTTGTGGCGGTAGACGAGCAGGTTGCGCGCCACGTTTTGCTCGGCTGTGCCGAGGTAGAAGGGCAGGCAATAGGCTTCCGTATCCCAGTAAGTACTTCCGCCATATTTCTCACCGGTAAATCCCTTGGGCCCGATGTTGAGGCGTTCATCTTCGCCCGTGTAGGTTTGGGTCAATTGAAAAATATTGAAGCGGATCCCCTGCTGGGCAGCGATGTCGCCTTCGATGGTGATGTCGCACTCGTCCCACTTGTGGGCCCATACTTTGCTGTGGGCTTCCAGCAACGCGTCGAAGCCTTTGGTGGTGGCGTCGGCAAGCACTTGTTCGCAGGCCGCGACGATCTTGTCTTTGGGATGATTTTCGGAAGAGAGTATGGCTGCGTATTTGTAAACCACCATTTCTTTGCCCTCGTGCAGGTCCAGTTGGATCACGTTGCCGGCATATTTCTCACGCAACTCCATGTTCACCCGGTCGAACGTAGCTTTCTTGCCATCTTGCAGCACGACATACTTCATGCCGGTGGTCACATGGAAAAATGTCTTCTTGGTTTGGGCGGTCACAATGGCTTTTCCTTCGGCGGCTTCTTTGTGTATCTCCTCCCAGAATTTTTCATCGTAGTTGGAATCTTTGTTCACCACGTCGGCATCCACATAGATCGAAAGCGTGGCCTTGGATGAAAAATTCAATGGCGTGAGCGAGTAACGGATGGCGCCGATCTCGCCGTGGGCCATGCTGCAAAAGCGTTTGGATTCGACGCGCACTTTTTTGCCATCGGGCAACGTGGCGGCAAAGCTGCGCGACAGCAATCCCACTTTCATGTCGAGCACGCGGCGAAAGTCTTCCACCTTGCACTTGGCCAAGTCGAGCTTTTGGTTATCGATGGTGATGCGTATACCGATCCAGTTGGGGGCATTCAACACTTTGGCGAAGTATTCGGGGTAACCGTTCTTCCACCAGCCTACGCGGGTTTTGTCTGGGTAATAAACGCCGGCCACATAGCTTCCGCGCAACGTTTCACCGGAATAGTCTTCTTCAAAATTGGCGCGCTGACCCATGTGGCCATTGCCGATGCTGAAAACGCTTTCCGAAATTTTATTGTAATGGGGATCGAGACCTTCTTCAATGATTTGCCATTCATGGTGCTTGAGATACTCCTTCATAGCTGAGCCGATATTTAATGTCTTACAAATATGTTTACCGAGGTCCTTCCGTTCCTCTTAAAGCTGTTCCAATTCTGCCGGCTTGAATTGGCCGGTCTTTTCAATCACGCGCTGCGCTTTGCCCAACAAGACGGGCGATCCCACGCCCACGCACTTCATGCCCGCTGCCAGGGCGGCTTCCACGCCGGCCTCGGCGTCTTCGAACACGACGCAGTCTTTTGTGTTCACACCGAGCTTGCTGGCGGCCAGCAAAAATATCTCGGGGTCGGGTTTTGAATGGACGACCATCGTGCCATCTACCACCACGTCAAAATAGGACTCAATGTGCAGACGTTGAATCACCGTTTTCGCATTTTTGCTGCTCGACGCCAGCCCGGTTTTAATGCCTTGCTTGCGGAGTTGTTCGAGCAGCGCCTTCACGCCGGGATAGATCTCTTCAGGCATCATGCGCTCCACGAAGTCTACAAACCAGGTGTTCTTTTTACTGGCCAGGGTTTCTTTGTCGTGTTGGCTCAACGCCACATTACCTAAGCTGAGCAAGATCTCCATGGACTGCATGCGGCTCACGCCTTTAAGCCGTTCATTGTCTTCCACCGTAAAGCGTATGCCGAGTTCGTCGGCCAGTCGTTTCCAGGCCAGGAAATGATAGTGCGCTGTGTCTACGATAACACCATCGAGGTCAAAAATACAAGCCTTCGTCAAAATCAAAAGGGTCAGTTAAATGAATCGTACGAGTGTGGGTGTGAAAAATGAGGCCTAAAAATACGTCTCCTGAATGAGTTTATTTGTGTCCTCCAATGACTTAAATACGGCAAACGTTTTTCCCTGCGTGCGCAAAGCCCCGAGGGCGTTTCCATAGCGGGCCGCGCCTACGTAGTCGGTGGGTTTCTGAAGCAACCCGAAACCTACGCCGCCGGCAAAAGAGTCGCCGCAACCTGTGGTGTCCACGACGTTGTCTACTTTGACGGCGGGCACCATTTGCTCAACCATTTTCCCCTTTTCTTTGTAGTAGGTCAGGCAGCCGCGCGAGTCGACAGTGATGTAGACACACTTCACGCCCAGGTTCAAACAATGGGCCGCGAACTTTGCCAGCTCTTCGCGATCCACTTCATCACTGTCCACGTAATAGTCGCGGGTCTCGTATTCTTTTTTGAACCAGGAGGCGTGCGCTTCTTCGAGGTTCATTTTCAGCACGTCGATGTAGGGCAGCCAATGGTCCCGGTCTATCCAGAATTTGCGTTGCCGCTCGCCGTTGAACAGACAAGCTGTGGTGGGCCCGTGGGCATCGAAGATGATGGTGCCTTTGCTGTTCTCTTTCAGATATTTCAGGGTGTCGAGCGAGATCTCATAATCGCTGATGGGGATGAACACGAACACCTTGCAGTTGAGCAGGTTCTTCACATCGGCCGGAACGATCGGATCCATAAAGCCCGTTTGCCGCTCGATGCGGTTGTTCATGTCGATGAACTTCAGGCTGATGATGTCGCCCTGGTCGTTCTTGGTCGTGAGGTGCTTCGTGTTGATGCCTTCATATCCGCGGAAGACCTCTTTTACATTGTCGAGATCGACCTGCCGCACGTGGCACACGGGAATGATCTCGATCTTCTCGCCGGCTAACGTTGAAAGCGCAATAACGGGATGCGTCACGCACCCCCATTTCTGAATAAGGTCGCCCTGGTGCGTCACAATGTGATCGCGGGGTATGGGGCCAAGCACGGCGATTCGTTTCATATTGATCAATAGTTAACTTACCAGGAAAGCTGCTCCGACCACGCCCGCGCTGTCGCCCAGCAACGGGCGGACTACCGGCGTGTCGAGCGCATTGTTGAAAACGTATTTCCGGAGTGCGTCCAACCCCCGGTCATACAGCAGATCGATGTTGCCCACACCCCCACCGATGACGATCACGTCGGGGTCGAGGATGTTCACGATCACGCTAAGCGCTTTTCCATAAAACTCCACCAGGCGCAACATGGTTTTTTGCGCGGTGGGATCCACTTTCGACTCTGCCAGGGCTACAATGTCCTTGAGGGGCTTTTTGTTTCCGGTTTCATCAAAATAATATTTTTCGAGGGCTGGCCCTGCGATCACTTTTTCCACACAGCCGGTCTTGCCGCAGTAGCACGGGCCGCCGGATTCGTCCAGGAAATTATGTCCCCACTCCCCTGCGATACCCTGCAGGCCGATGATGGGTTTGCCGTCGATAACAATGCCGCCACCGACACCCGTGCCCATGATCACCCCGAACACCACGCGGGCGTTGGGAAATTGTTCCTTCACGATGCCATAGCGGGCTTCGGCCAGCGCAAAGCAGTCGGCGTCATTGGCCATTTCGATGGGAAGGCCCAGCAACTTTTCGATGTCGCTTTTCATGGGCCGGCCGTTCATGGCCGTCGTGTTGCAGTTCTTCATCACCCCTCGTTTGGGATCGAGGGTACCTGGGGTAGCGAAGCCGATGCGGGCAGGTGTGAAGTTGGCATCGGCCCTCATTTTGTCGATCAGTTTTTTGATCTGCCCCAGCATGTGGTCATAACCCTTGTCGGATTCCGTGGGCAGACGGTCGCGGTAGAGCACCTCCGGATCGGTTGCTGATTTCAGAATGACACCTTCGATCTTGGTGCCCCCCATGTCTATACCCCAGAGGCTATTTTCGTCGCCAATGCGTGTGCTCTTCGTTGTCATGCAAACCCGATTACAATCGTTATTCCACCGTAATTTAAGAGACTAATCGGAAAAACTATCGCCGGGCGAATCTTAAATTTGAGGCGGGCTTTTTATCGTATTGGGTTTAGCGAAAGCTTTTCAGTGACGCAATGAATTCGTCGAGTTGGTCCAGTTGTTCGGCCAGGAGGATGTCGTCCCACTTGAAGTAGACCTGGCATTCGCGACCGATGGTTTCTTTCCATTGGGCCACACGGCTAAGATCGAAATACGTGAGGCCGGTGCGGCGGATGAAGAAGTCGCTTAAGGTGCACATCATCTCGAAATGAAGACAATGCCACAGTTCTGCTTTCAACAGCGCCAGGTCCGCGTCCTGGCTGGTCGCCTGGCTCTCGAAACGCTTGAAGATGGTCTCGGCCTGCTGACCGTAGTTCTCCACCAGGTAGGCGGCAGTGTGTGCCGGCAATTTATGCGCGGCCAGTTTGCGCTGCAGATCACGTACAAAATCCCGCACCTGTCGGACACCCGAAAAACTGTGTTCCGACAACCGGAGCGTCTGGGTCTGACAGGGCTTGAGCTTGCGTTCTTCAAAGTTGTTTTTAATGACCAGATTCACCACCCGCTCGGCCATTTTCCGGTAGCCCGTGAGTTTGCCCCCGGCAATCGAGATCAGACCCGTGGGCGACTCGAAGATCTCGTCCTTCCGCGAAAGCTCGGATGCCGATTTCCCTTCCTCGTGGATCAACGGTCTCAACCCAGCCCAGCTGGATTCAATATCGGCAACGGATAGGCCTACCGATGGAAAGGTGGTATTCACCCCCTGGATGAGATAGGTGGCATCGTCCGGCGTGGCGGTCACATGATCCTTGTCGCCGTCGTAGTTGGTGTCGGTCGTACCCACATACGTGATTCTTCCCCGCGGAATGGCAAAGATCATGCGGCCGTCGTCCACATCGAAATAGATGGCCTGCTTCACGGGCAGCTTGCTGTGGGGCAGCACGATGTGAACGCCCTTCGTCAGGTGCAGCCGCTTTCCGCTTTTGGATTTGTTGATCTCCCGCAATTCGTCCACCCAAGGCCCGGCAGCGCTGACCACCGTTCTGGCCTGGATCGAAAAGGTCTCCCCCGACAATCCATCCTTCACGTTCACCCCCGACACTTGGTCGTTGGTGTAGGTAAAATCCGTCACCCGGGCATAGTTCAAGATCACTGCCCCATGGTTGACGGCGGTTTTGATGATCTCCATGGTGAGCCGCGCATCGTCGGTTCTGTATTCGGCATAGATCGCGCCGCCTTTGATGTCGTCCTTCTTCAGCAAGGGCTCATAGCGCAGGGTTTGGGCTTTGGTGAGCATGCGGCGCCGGTCTTCGGCCTTCACACCGGCCAACAGGTCATACACCTTCAGGCCAATCGATGTGAGCCAATAGCCCAGTCCTTTTTTCTCGGATAACGGCAATAGCATTTTCTCCGGCACGACCAGGTGCGGCGCCAGGTTGTGGACCACCGCCCGCTCGCTGCCCACCTCCTTTACCAACCCAAATTCCAGTTGCTTCAGGTATCGCAGGCCCCCGTGGATGAGTTTGGTTGAGCGGCTGCTGGTGCCGTAGGCAAAATCCACTTTCTCTACTAAAGCCGCCTTCAGTCCGCGGGAAGCCGCGTCCAGGGCAATGCCCGCGCCGGTGATCCCGCCGCCGATAATGACCATGTCGAATGGATCGGCGGTAAGTTGTTTGATGAGGACAGGGCGGTCGTGGAATGAGAACGGGGTCATGAATGCGTTTTTGTTTTATAAGCCTTAATCTTCCCAGCCTTTTGTGCGCTCTACAGCTTTGCGCCAGCCTTTGTACAGCTTGGCGCGTGTCGCCTGGTCCATGGCGGGCTCGAAACGTTTCTGGATCTTGCGGTTGGACACAATGCTCTCCTTCTTCCACAGCCCCACCTGGATTCCTGCCAGATAGGCCGCGCCCAGCGCCGTGGATTCGATGATCTCCGGCCGCTCGACGGGTGTGCCGAGGATGTCGGCCTGGAACTGCATGAGGACGTTGTTGGCACAGGCGCCGCCATCGACTTTCAGGCTGGCCAGGGCCATGCCGGCGTCTTCTTCCATGGCGTTCAGGATGTCTTTGGTCTGGTAGGCCATCGACTCCAGGGTGGCCTTAATGATGTGGTCCTTACCCGTGTCGCGGGTGAGCCCGAAGATGGCCCCGCGGGCATACATATCCCAATATGGCGCGCCCAATCCCGCGAAGGCGGGCACAACATAAACCTCGTTGGAGCCAAGCGCCTTGGTGGCAAAATACTCTGTATCCTTGCTTTGGTCGATCAGGTGAAGGCTGTCGCGGAGCCATTGCACCGCCGCACCGGCAATAAATACGCTGCCCTCCAAGGCATATTCCACTTTACCATCCAGGCCCCACGCGATGGTGGTGATGAGCCCATTCCGGGAAAGCTGGATCTTGGTGCCGGTGTTCATCAGCATAAAGCAACCCGTGCCGTAGGTGTTCTTGGCCATGGCCGGTTCAAAGCACGCCTGGCCAAACAAGGCTGCCTGCTGATCGCCGGCAACTCCCGCCAGGGGAATGTCCACGCCTTGATACGTCCAGTTTCCAAAGTGGAACGACGACGGTTTCACTTCCGGAAGAATGGCTTCGGGGATGTCCAGTTCTGCGAGCAGCTTTTTATCCCACGTCAATGTATTGATGTCGAACAACATGGTGCGCGAGGCATTGGAGTAGTCGGTAGCGTGCACCTTGCGGTTGGTCAGGTTCCAGAGTAGCCAGGTATCCACGGTGCCAAAGGCCACGTCACCTTTGCGGGCGCGTTCCCGAGCACCGGGGACGGTGTCGAGGATCCATTTGATCTTCGTGGCGGAAAAATACGAATCGATCACCAGGCCCGTGTGTTGCCGTACGTGGCTTTCGAGGCCCTTCTTTTTCAAGTCTTCGCAAATCGGCGCCGTGCGCTTGTCCTGCCAGACTATGGCATTGTACAACGGTTCGCCTGTATGGCGATCCCACAGCAAAGTGGTTTCGCGCTGGTTGGTGATGCCGATGGCCGCAATGTCGCGGGGATCGAGGCTGTGTTTCTGGACCAGTTTCTCCAGCACCAGGCGCTGCGTGTTCAGGATCTCTCCCGGATCATGTTCCACCCAGCCGGGCTGCGGAAAGATCTGGCGGAATTCCATTTGAACGATGCCTTTGATGTCGGCCCGTTCGTCGAAGAGTACCGCCCGCGAACTGGTCGTTCCCTGATCGAGCGCAATAATGTATTTCATGAAGAAAGGTATTAAACAAACAATGCTTTGAAACACCATGCCCCCAGAATGCCGCCGATCAACGGCCCGACGACAGGGACCCAACTGTAAGACCAATCGGACGAGCCTTTACCCTGAATGGGCAATATGAAATGGGCCAGTCGCGGCGCGAGGTCCCGTGCGGGGTTGATGGCAAAGCCTGTAGTCCCTCCCAGGCTAAGACCGATGGACACGATGAGCCCTCCCACGATCAACGGGTTGAGCCCATCGGCAAACTCATTTGCGCCAATGAAAAGAATGCCCAGTACCAGCACAAAAGTGCCCATGATCTCGCTCAAAAGATTGGCAGGTGTCGAACGTATGGCCGGGGCGGTGCAGAATACGGCAAGCTTCTTGGCGGCACTGTCTGTCCGTCCCCAGTGTGGCAGGAACGTCAGCCATACCAGGATGGCACCCACAAAGGCGCCCGCAAACTGGGCGATGATGTAGCCGGCTACTTGCTCTTGCGGAAAGTCCGCCATAAAGTACAGAGCCAGCGTGATGGCGGGATTGAGATGGGCACTGCTGATGCGGCCGACGGCATAGACCGCCAACGCCACCGCCAGACCCCAGGCCACCACAATGGTGAGCCATCCATCGTTCTCGGATTTCGTGCCTTTTAAAACGGCTCCTGCCACGGCGCCGTTGCCGAGCAGAATGAGGATCATGGTGCCAAAAAATTCGGCGAGATAAACGCTCATAGGTGTTGGTTTGGTTTCAATGGAGGATTGAGGTTGTTTTGTATATCATACAAAAAGCAAGTCGCATTTTTCTAATCAAGCTGAACGAAGATAAGGAATGGCATATGATTTTCGCATAGAAATTCTTTAATCGCCAATTCAGCGCCGGTCAGCACGTCCGGCAACGGTCCGTAACTTTCTGTCGGATACAACATAGCAAAAAAAAGGAGAAGCCCGATATGGACTTCTCCGCTTGTCATAAAGAAATTTAGATGCCCGCTGTATTGGCGCGATTATCGCAACTGATTGATCTTTTCGTTGGCTTCAGCAACAAAGGTGTGCAGGTAATCGGGAATTCGCGCCTCGTTGTTGTCGATGTACCAGTAGCGCTTGCCATCGCTGGTGTTCACCTCCAGGTAAAGACCGCCGCCATCGCTGCAATCGGGACAACCGATGATGGCTTCGGTTTCATCAAAAAGCGCTGCAGGAATTTTATCACTCAAGTCTTTTACCAGTTGATATTTGATGTTGTCCAAAAGCTTGTCGTAAGTTCCGTCATAAGGTTGCCCCTGCGTCGGAAATTTATCTTTGGTGTCTTCGTACAACTTGTTGTCCTGAAGCTTAAAGAAGGCAACGCATCGGCTGCCTGCGCACATGTTGTAAAAACTACCAAACGCTACAGACGCGCCGGACTTCAATCCTTCGTCGCTGGGATCTTTTGCGTCGTCCTTGCAACCATAAAAGGTGATCAACGCCAAAAAGAAAAGTAGAACGTGAACGGTTTTCATAATGGTTTTAATTAGGTGTTTCTTATCAGACACCCGCATGACCATAGAGGTTGGAACTGTTCACAAAATGTTAATATTGACTTTTCGCGAGCCCGGTTTTACGCGTTTTGATCTTTTGCGCAATGAATTCCCCTACCCGGTGTCCCTGTTGTAAGCCATTTTCAACCGCCGGGCGGTAGTGAATGCCGCCGTACATCCGGCTGATCGCCGCCTCGCTGCAGGCAGCCTCGAACGACGGGAAGCTGCGCACCGACAAGCCAAATTCTACTTCGGTAGAATCGGTAAACGCAAAATTATCGCCAAACAACTGGGTGAGCGCCACGGCCGACGCGCCTGAAATAACGCTGTGACCACTGGTATGCTCCGGGAATGGCGGCGTTTGCAGTAGCGGCACCCATTCTTCGTCGATGTATTGGTTGATGTAGGTTTCCGGACGCACCAACGTGCTCTTGTATTTTTCGTCCCAGCAGGAGATGAATCCGTCAACCAGCGATATGGCTACACGCGCATACGCTTCGGCCGACTGTGCAAAGTCTGCCTTGGCACCCAAGCAAGCCACGTGGGTGATGTTCATCCAATGCCCGCCGGGTGAGATCTTTTTGGTCGCAAACATGACGTGCCCCTTCACATTCATGACAAAGGGATTGCAATCCCAAAAGGATGCAATCTGACGTTGCTCTGCGGTGAGGTTCACACCCATGTCGTGAACTTCCATCGCTTCTTTGTAGAACTGGCTTTTCTTGTCGACTGAAAAAGCGGTGTGAGCGCCTGGGCTGAATTGCGAGGCCGAATCAATGGCAAAGGTCCTGATCTTGTTCCAATGCGGCTCCACGGCATCCATGTAGGCTGGCGGCGTGGGTTTCCATGTACCCGGGTCGTCCTGGATAGAGTACTTCGGGAACGAGCGGCTTTGTTTGTAGTTGTCTTTGGATGACCATTTGATGATATGCTCCGCCACTTCGGTGCCATAGGCAAGCGATCGCTCGAACACGTCGTCGGGCATACCGGTGTCTTTGAACTCCTGCATGATGCCGTTGTAGAACGCATCCATTTTATCTTCCGAAAAAACCAGGGCCCTTCCCACTTTCAACATGGCTTGCACCGACGCTAGCGGGAAACAATATTCCTGGCCCGCCTGAGGCTGTGGCACCGCGCTCAGACCATGCAGTTGCCCGGCAAAGCTCGCGTATTTATTATCCTGGTGAATGGCCGCTTCATAGCCCGCCACGCTCATGTAGGTGTAGATGCGCGAGGCGACCGGCGGCGAAAAGATGTCGTGTACGATAACGTCGGTTACTTGCTTGACGGAACGATGTAAAAACTCGGGGTTCTGGGCTTCTGTTTTCCAATCGGCATTGTTCTTCGAGCAGGAAAAAAGCAAAAGGGATAGGCATAAACCTTTCCACGCAAAAGTTTTCATTGGGTCGCGGGTATGATTCTCTTCAAAGGTATCAGATGACGGCAATAAAAAAAAGACCTGGTGCCGACAACCTTTTCGTCATTTCTTCAGGGCAAAAGACACCACCGAATCATTGTTGCGGAAGCCTACATAGTGCACGCGCCCGGCCAGGGTGATCGGGATCAGTTTCCGGATCTCCCCCTTCAAACAAGCACCCGAATCCTTGTTGGCCATGGCCTTAAAATGCCCTTTGCCATCGCCCACCAGCAAGGTGCCATAGCTCGCGTCGTAGCGTCCCATCTGAATGTTGATGGGATAAAAATTGCCCGCGACAAACACATCCCTGTGCCCGTCGTGGGTGAAGTCATCCAGGATCATCACGTTCACGGTAGAAAATTGCGCCACGGGCGGTAGCGGATGCACTTCGAATTTTCCGTTGCCTTTATTTTCGACATAGGCGCTTTCAAAGGTAAAGGCTTCATAGACTTTTGCCTTTTTCAAGGTCTCTTCGTCAAAGACATCCTTGAAGGTGGCGGCTGCAAATTTGTTGGCCGAAAGAAATTTCTTTTTGAGGCCGGGCATTTGTTTTACCATCTCGTCGCGTGTGTAGTAGGGATATTCCTTTCCGCGTGTGAAATGGGTGAGCACTTGTTCGAAGCTGCCGTTGTTATCAAAATCCGAATAGTACATTTTGACGGGCTCGGTGAGCGAGGCTTTCAAGGTCGAGTTGAGACCCAGGTTACCGGCAACAAGATCGAGGTCACCGTCTTTGTCGAGGTCGGCCAGTTCGATGCGGTTCCACCAGCCGTTGGTTTTCTCGAGGCCCGAGCCCTCCAAAGGAAGGGGCGTCAACTTTCCGCCGGTGTTGACGAGGATGGTGATGGGCTTCCATTCCGCCGCCAGGATCAAGTCGTCGTCCTTGTCGTTATCGATATCGGCCCAAACCGATTGCTTGATAAACCCGAATTGTTCCAGGGACGGCGCTGCTGTTTTTGTGATATCGGTGAAATTGCCTTTGCCATCGTTCTGTAATAAATAGTTTTTCGGCTCCTCGCCATACTGGTAAGGAATGGTCCGCACCGCGATGAAAATATCGGGATCGCCGTCTTTGTCAAAATCATTGACACTCACTGACGATCCTGTGATCATCATTTCCGGAAGGCCTTTCGCGGAGGTGAAGTTTCCCTTGCCGTCGTTGGCATATAGCTTGGGCTGACGATGGACAGACTTTCCGGTGAACTCATTTCCCCCGGTGACCACAATTAAATCTCTATCTCCGTCGGCATCTACATCAACGAATGCTGCGTCAACATTTTCCTGAATGCTATCCTGTTCAAACGACCGCTGAAAAGAATTCGTGAACTTTCCATTTTTGTTTTGCAAGAACAACCGGGATGTCTGCCATTTTCCACCTCCGACAAACACGTCTTCCAGCCCGTCGTTGTTCACGTCCGCGATTGCCGCGCCCGGGCCTTCTTCCGAAAGCATGTGGGGCAGCAAGGCTTCGCGGGTAAACTCTACGAACTTGTTCTCGCGGTGTCTAAAGTCGATACCAAGCGTCGCCGTCGTTTCTTCAAAGATCGGCTTTGCCCGGTGGAACCGGTCGTAGTCAAATTTTCCGCTGCTCTTGGACTGGTCCAATTCCAGTTGCTGATCGACGGCGACTTGTTTCAACACTTCGTAAGCGTCGTTGGGCCAGACTACAATGACGGAATCGATGGCTTTGTCGTTGCCGGCTCCAAAAATCAGTCGCGTATCCACCGCGCTTTCGTAGCCACGCACGGGCATACATTCCTGCACCTGCACCTTGCCATCGTTGTAGAGAAATACTTTTGTACCAATGCCGTAGAGATTTCCCGAGGCTCCCTTCAGCTTCACGCCCAGATAGTGACTGGATTGAGATTCCTTGCTTTTATCGCGAAAGAGATTTTCCATGACGAAGGCTTCATCTTCCACGTTGTTGGTGACCAGGTCCAGGTCGCCGTCGTTGTCCAGGTCGGCATAGGCTGCTCCATGAGAGTAGGAAATCTTATCGAGACCCCATTCCGGCGCTTTGTTGGTGAATGTGGAGTCGCCGTTGTTGTGGTAGAGGTAGTTGGCCAGCTTGATCTTTGGCATTTTTTCGATCAGCTTCAGATGCTTCTCGTCCATCTTGTAGCGGATGCCTTCCTGTATCGAGTCTGTCGTGATAAAGTTTATATAATCCAGGTCGTTGGAACGACGCAAGATGCCGTTCGAGATAAAGATGTCTTTCTTCCCGTCGAGGTCGAAGTCGGCAAACAAAGTCGACCAGCTCCAGTCGGTATTCGACACGCCGGCATACAGCCCGATTTCGCTGAAGGTACCATCCTGGTTGTTGAGCTGAAGCGCATTGCGGGTGTATTGGTAGTTATAGCCGTAACGGAGCTTGAAGTCGAATAGATCATAAGCATCCTCCGCGGCCGAAGCTTTCAGGATGAAAGGATCTTCCGGAAGCATGTCCATTGCCGCCAGATCGGGAAAAGCGTCGTTGTTGAAGTCTGCAAAATCGACGCCCATCGTGTACCGGCTGGTGTGGTTCATGCTTTTGTCTAACACCTCGGCGAACGTGCCATTCTTTTGGTTGATATAGAGGTAGTCGTTCTCGTGAAAATCATTGCCAACATAAACATCCGGCCACCCGTCGAGGTTGATGTCGCTCACCACTACGCCCAGTCCATAGCCAATGGCATTATCGAGAATGCCCGAACCCTTCGTGACGTCGATGAAATGGCCTTCGTCATTGCGCATCAGTTTGTCGCCGGCAAGCGGATGCGAAAGAAAACGCAGGTTTTTGGAGGTGCCAAAGGTTCCGTTCTCATGAAGGGAATGGTTTAGCATGAACATGTCGAGGTCGCCGTCACGATCATAGTCAAAGAAGGATGCTTGTGTGGCAAAACCCACCAGGTCCAGGCCATATTCCATGGCGCGGTCTGTAAATTTCGGAACGCCATTCTCGTCGTTACCTTCGTTGATGAAGAGTTGGTTCTTGCCTTTGAATATGAGGTAGTCCCCCAGATAACCCACATAAATATCCAGGCGTCCGTCATTGTTCACGTCAGCCATGGTTACGCCGGTAGTCCACCCGTTGAAGCCTGCTACGCCCGCGGACTCGGTTACGTCCTTAAACTTAAGATCGCCTTGATTGAGGTAAAGTTTGTCGGGATCCTGGTTGGAAGTGAAAAACAAGTCCACTAACCCGTCGCCGTTCACATCCCCTACCGCTACACCTCCCCCATTGTAAAAATACATGTAGTTGAAAATATTGAACTCAACGCTTTCCTTCAGCACATTGCGAAAAGTAATCCCCGATTCAGAGGAAGGAACAAATCTGAATTTCTTATCTCCTGCCGTCTTGTCCGAACAAGCCGAGAAGAATACAACTATCAAAAGAAAAATATAACGTAACCGTATATTCAACATCACTTCGTGGCTTTATAGAATTTTATTGAATCATTGTTCCGGACAAAGGCAAGCACCTCTCCGCCTTTCGTTTTGAGACGCGCAATATGTCTCACCTGGCCCTCAAGCTTAATACCCGACTGCTGAGATTTTAACGGCGTGAAATTCCCGGTGCCATCACCAACCAAAACCAACCCGTGCAGCGCGTCATAGCGGCCCACTTCGGGTTTCACCGAAAACAAATTGCCACCCAGCACCAGGTCGGGCTTGTTGTCGTGGTTCACGTCAGCAACATCGATGGCAAACACGGGCGAGAACTGGGCTTCTATGGGTAAGGTCTTTCGCACGAATCCCTTGGCACCTTCGTTTATCAAGACGAGGGTGTTAGGTTCATAGAAATTGAGCTTCGTGGCTTTCGCCAACAATGCCGGATCAAAAATATCGGCGATCGATTTTTGCGCGTAATCACGGTAGTAGACAAACTTCTTTTTCAGGCTGCTCATTTGTTTGATCATGTCCTGACGCAATGCCGTGGGATATTCTTCTCCGTCTTTGCTGAACGTGAAAATGGGTTCGATGGAACCGTTCTGATCAAAGTCGTTCACATAAAGCGAAATGGGATGATCAACGGTCGGTTTGAATTTGGAATTGCGGCCGAGGTTGCCCAATACAAAATCGGTGTCGCCATCGCCGTCCAGATCCGATGCCGTGATGCTGTTCCACCAGCCTTCGGTTTTTTCGAGGCCGGGAATGTTCTCCACACGAGTCAGTTTTTTGCCGTCATTTTTATAGAGGGCAATCGGCATCCAGTCGCCAATCACCAGCAGGTCAGGGAACGCGTCGTGGTCATAGTCGAACCACTCGGCGGCGGTCACCATGCCGGCGTGTTTCAGCTGCGGGGCCAGCGTAGTTGTGGCGTCGGTGAAATTTCCTTTTCCGTCGTTCAACAAAAGAAACTGGTCACAAGGCAAACCATAGTATGACGGCAACATACGCGTGCCGACAAACAAGTCCAGGTCGCCGTCGTGATCGATGTCCGCAGGGCGGACGCAGCTTCCGGCTTGATAGATCGCCGGCATTTTCTTTTCGGTCTTCACAAATTCGGGCCGACCGTTTTTCATGCCTTTGTTTTCATACAACCTGTCCAACAAGGGAATGCCGAGCGAAGCGCGTTCCGAACCGCCTGTGACTACGTAAAGATCCGAATCCTTGTCACCATCAAAATCGAAAAACACCGCATCGACATCGTCAGCCAAAGAATCGGCAAGAAATAGTTCAGGTTGGAGTTTGGTGAATTTCCCAGAAGCCTGTTGGATGTATAAGGCGCCCGCATGACCGGCAGAACCGCCAAGGAAGAAATCATCCAGGTGATCGTTGTTCAAATCGGCCTTCGCAAAGGCAGGGCCTTCCGTCGACACCATGTGATACAACAAGCGGTCCCTGTCGAATTCATTGAAATCATTCTCCACGTGCAACACCGCATCGCTATTCGTCACTTCTGAAAACAGCGCGCGCTCAGGCTTGGATGCCTTTGTCTTTACTGATTTGGCTTGCGCATGATCGACTACCAACTTCTGGTTGGTCGGCACATTTTTCAGTACTTCCACTTTATCATCCGGCCACACTACTACCAAGCTGTCGACGGACGCGTTGTTGCCCGTGCCGATCACCATCGTATAATCCATGCTGGACTGAAATCCGCGAATCGGCATGTTCTCATAATAAAGCATCTCGCCCTTTATGTAAGCATGCACCTTCGCGCCCAGCCCAAACGTATTCTTATCAAAACCTTTGAAGGCCAATCGCAGGGAAGTATTTTTTAGCAACGTGTCGGCGCGATTTTGGAAAAAGAAAAGTTCCTGATTCACGTTGTTCACGATCAGGTCGAGATCGCCGTCGTTGTCCAGGTCGCCATAGGCCGCGCCGTTGGAAAATCCCGGCTCATCCAGGCCCCACGCCTTCGACTCGTTTTTGAATTCAAGATCTTTTGTTGGAACGAGCATGTAGTTGCTCATTTTTTGCGAAGGCATCTTGTCGACAAACTCCTTGAAGTCCACCTTCTTGCCTTCGATGGCCGACCGCATGTTCTCGCTGCTGCCGAGGAACTCTACAAAATCCTGGTTGATCAGGTCTTTGTAGATGCCGTTGCAAACAAAGATCTCTTTATGGGCGTCGTTGTTAAAATCAGAGATCAGCGCACCCCAGCTCCAATCCGTCGCCGACACGCCCGACAGTTGGCCGATCTCGCTGAAGGTGCCGTCGCTGTTGTTCAGTTGCAACATGTTGCGCATAAACTGGTGGTAGTAGCCATTCTTGAGACGCAGTTGATAGACGTCGTAGGTCTCGAAGGCCACCAGTGTTTTCAACCGGAAGTCTTCCTCGGGAAGCATGTCCGTTGAAAAGATATCCGGACAACCATCGTTGTTGATGTCCGCCAGGTCGGCTCCCATGGAAAACATACTGAGGTGCCCCATGTATTTTTCAAGCTCTTCGGAGAAGGTGCCGTCGTGTTTGTTGATGTAGAGGTAGTCGCGTTCGTAGAAATCGTTGGAGATATAGAGATCAGGCCAGTTGTCGAGATTGATGTCCCCTACCGTCACACCCAATCCAAAACCGATCACGCTGCCAAAGATGCCGGCCTGTTCGCTTACGTCGGTGAACTTGCCGTTGTCGTTGCGATAGAGTTTCTTTCCAGCACATTGGGATCCTAAGCTTAGAATTCCACGTGGACAAGTTGTCGCG
>JADMIO011294155.1_pt1 | contig 73586 bp, 66 predicted proteins | sample 8958161 | NCBI WGS metagenome assembly JADMIO01 (sample SAMN16585339, study PRJNA669376) | soil metagenome | isolation source: Crop rotation soil | place: USA: Cullars Rotation, Alabama | collected 2011
CCGCGACTTCAAGTCACGTGAATTCCAAGCTTCGGATCCCACTGTGCTGGAAAGCAGCATACCGGGCCGGTCGTCACCGAGAAAGCGCAGGATCGAGATGCGGCCCTCGCGCACCAAAGCGCGTTCGAGCACGGCGGCCAAGAGGCGCGTATCGATATTGCCGCCGGAAAGCACGAGCCCGACCTTCTTGCCGCTGAATTTCTGCGGCGCGGCGAGCAGCGCCGCGAGTGAAGCGGCGCCGGCGCCTTCGGTGACGGTGCGTTCGCAGGTCACGTACATGGCGATGGCGCGTTCGAGCGCGGTTTCATCGGTGAGCACAATGTCGTCGATCAATGATTTGGCCACGGCGAAGGCGTTCTCGCCGACTTTCTTGACGGCGATGCCTTCGGCTATGGTTTGGCCGCCGGCGCTGTTGCTGGCGGCTTTGTTCTGCATCTTGGCGGCGAAGAACGGATACATCGCCGCTTCGACGCCGACGATTTTGATGTCGGGCTTGATCGCTTTCGCCGCCGTGGCCATGCCGGCGATCAAGCCGCCGCCGCCGATCGGGATCACGAGGCAATCGAGGTCCGGGGCGTCTTCGAGCATTTCGAGCGCGATGGTGCCTTGGCCGATCATCACGTCGACATCGTCGAACGGATGCACAAAGACGAGATTGCGCTGCCGGCAGATCTGCATCGCCGCGCCGTATGCGTCGTCATAGCTGTCGCCTTCGAGCACGACGGTGGCGCCGCGGGCGCGGGCGTTCGAGACCTTCACGTGTGGCGTGCCGCGCGGCATCACGATCGTGGTTGGGATGCCGAGCTGGGCGCCGTGAAAGGCTAGCCCTTGCGCATGATTGCCGGCGGACGAAGCGATCACGCCGCGCTTCTTTTCGTCAGCCGTCAACTGCAGCAGCTTGTTCAGCGCGCCGCGTTCCTTGAACGCCGCCGTGTACTGGTAGTTCTCGAATTTAATCCAGACGTCGGCGCCGGTAATTTCCGAAAGCGCGCGCGAGCGGCGCATGTCGGTGCGTTGAATGCGGCCTTCCAGCCGCTTGGCGGCGGCGCGGATGGCTTCGAGCGTCACTGCAGGGGCGGCGGGGGAATGGGCGTCTGGCATTGCCGGGCGAACCTAGAGGTCGGTGCGGCCCGTTTCAATGCTATGCGGCGAGCGCGCGCATCAGGTCGAGCCGGCGCATGGCCTTGCCGGGCAGGGCCGCCAGCTGGGGGGCGGGCAAGCGCTCGATACCGGCGCGCAGCGCGTATTCGGTGCGGCGCACGGCGCCGGACCAGGAGAGCCCCGAAGCTGCGCCCCATTCCAGCAGGCGCTGCGTGGTTGAGAGCTGGCGCTTATAGCGATAATCGCCGGGGCCAAAGTCCACTTCAGCGACGCCGTGGTCACCGGCCCAGCCGATCACCCAGCGGCCGAGTTGCACGCCCGGCGAATAGGACTCGAACGCCTCATCGTGGGCGATGATCCACATATTCATGGCGCGCGCGCTGCGCAGGCAGAAATTCGCCGCGGCGAGTTGGTCGCCAACATGCATGGTAAACAGCGCGCCGGCAAAGTGCGGCTCGCGCGCTTTGAAGCAGGCGTCGATCACCTGGCGTACCCAGGGCGTATCCCAGATCGCGGGCTGGTTGGTGCGCTGGAGCTGATCGCGTTTCCAGCTGAGCAGCGTTTCAAAATCGGCCCGCTCATGCGAAACGCCGAAGCGGACGGCGCCTTTGTCCTTGGTGAGTTTGCGCAGCTTCTTATCGGTCTGGCGCACGAACTCGCTGCGTTGCAGCTTGAGCGCGGCTTCGTAAAGATCGCGGCCGCCATGCGTTTCGGCGATCCAGGAGCCGTCCGTATGCGTCGGCGCGCCAGCGAAAATGCTTTGGCCGGCGGGCACGTGCGTGAGGTCGATGCGGCCGACCTTGAGCGCGCGGCAGAGCGCTGCGGCGTTAACGCTGAGGCCGGCTTCGCCGACAACGCCTTGGTAATCGGCGATCGGCGCGCCGAGGCCCATGGCGGCGAAGCGTGAGAGACGTTGCGCGCCGAAAAAGCCCGCGCCGTCATTGATGATGCAGACGCGCGCATCGGCGCGCACGGCGCCGACCAATTGCGCCCAATCCGGGCTCAGATAGGGGCTCGCAAGTGCCGCGTCGGCGCGCTGCAGGGCGCGCCATTGCGCGATGTCGGTCTCACCCAATTCCTTGGGATGTATCGTTTTGATACGCACGAAAGGCCCTCGTCTTGTTCGCCCGTGAGGCGAAGCAAGGTTGGGGCCTGAGTTCGTGTTACCGGCGTGACCCTCATGAGCAGACGAGGCTGGTGAAGGTCGAGTGTCCTTATTGTGTCCACGCCGGCGGCAGATGCTCCGGAGGGCACACGTCGAACGGCGCATCGCCCGACCAGGTGACGCGGACGCATTGAGCGCCTAGCCCATGCCATGGCGCGTCTGTGAAATTCGCGACGATCACGCGATCATCGACGAATGTTGTTTGCTGCACCAGGTGATCCTCCGTTAGCCACGCAAAGGCCGTCAGTGCAACGGGCGCTTCCCAACCGTGCGCGCGGCGGAAGCCATCATGCGCAGCCCTGAGCCAAGGCGCCGCGCGCGCCAGTTCGCGCTGATCGAATGACCACATAGTCGGCGTGCCATAGAGCAGAGATTGCGCGAAGCGCTGGCGCTCCAGCCCCGTGAGCTTCATCAGCGGATAGTTCCAGCGGTCAGTGGAGATGATCGAATCGTGGAACGCGGCTTCGAACAGCGGCACGCGGTCGGCGGGCCCGAACGTGGCGCGTGCTTCCTCCGCTGTAAGCTGCACCGGCCGCAGGAAGAATGGCGGCCGCTGCGGTGGCCACCAGCCGCCAAAGCGCTCTCGACCCTGATTCAGTCGCCACACCACATGCGCCTGCGCCGTGCCTTGCGAATAATGCGAAACACCATGGCTCCAGGCGCCGACATGCTCGCTGCCCAGCACGAAATTGTAGCGCGTCATCGCGACGCCCAGCCGGGCTAACCGGTTTTCCCGATCGCGCGCCACCGTCATCGGATGATCCGGATGGTAGTCGCGGTAGAATTCGCCGAACGCATCGACGTCGACGAACACACTTGTCACGCCGTCGCGCACATGCGCTTCGTAGCGCGACGCGATATCGGGCGCCGCCGTGCGTTGGCGCAGCGCTTCGCTCGAAAGCTCACAGCCGCGATCGGCGAATCCGGCTTTCACCGAGCCGTCGGCGTTCACGATGCATCCTGCCGGATAGAGCTCGTGACCCCAGTTCGACGTCGCGGCGTCGGTGGTCTCAGGCGGTTGCGCGTTCTCGAACGCTTCGTAAGGTCCTGCGAGAAAGCCAAGTTGCGCGGCGCGCGCCATGTAGTCTGGCCCAGCGAACCCGGCGTCGGGATCGCCGCCCTGATCGGCCGCGAGCAGCACGTGCTCTATGCCAAGCGCGCGGAGTTGATCCAGGAATTCCACCCGCCGCGCGTCGCCCCAAATCCAAACGTGTGGTGCGCCATAGAGGCGCGACAGCAGCGGCGCTGGCTTGTCCGCGAAGCTTCGAAACAGGCCGCGCCGCTGCAGGAGCTCACGATATGCGATCGCCGGCGCAAGCAAGTTGGCCTCGCGCACTTGGACCAGGAGTTCAATCGGCTCTGGATCGGCATCAAAGTTGTGCGTGTACCGCCCCTGGATAACGCCGCCATCATCCTTGAGACAAAGCTGCGATCCCAAGCCGTCGGTCAGCATGTAAGTGAACGCCGTATCGTCCGCGATGCGGCTCCAGGCTGGCATGGAGAGCCGCGCCGTGGCGCTCATACATTGCTCTCGTTGGCCGAACATCTGCAGGCCAGGCGTGGTACGCCAGAACGGATCGCCTGCGCGGATCGCGATGCCTTCGCCGTCCGGCACAATCCAAAAATCGTTCGCGGCCATGGTCGGCAGCGCCGCCGCGAACGCCCTCGCAGCGCCGCGTGAAATTGTCACCGAAAGATTGGGCCCGTCCGGCTTGATGACGATCTCGGCGCCTACATCGTCGCGCCAGCGCCAACCGGACCCATCGCGCTCGCGCCGCCAAACCTCGCCCGCGGGAATGAGCGCGGGCAAAACGACGCTTCGCTCGCCCTCGGCCGTTCGCGCTTGAATTTCGATTGTCGCCGGATCGATCTCGTACGCAACGCCACCGGCGCGGAGTGTCAACGCGCCGTCGCCCCAGCCCAAAGCAAGCGCAAAAAGGAGAACCCCAAACCGCACCACGCGCGCGAGCCTATGAATCGCCGCGCGCGCTGTCTCCTAAACGATTCGAGAACCGACCGACTAACGGCAACCTATCCATCCTAACGACGGCGCCCTGCTGTCATGCATGTAAGTTTCCGGCGCGTTGAAAGGGACGCGGCCGACGCTAACGACGTGGCGGCGCGGGCGTCGGGTTGCCGGCGCCGACGCCGGGTTTGCCGCCAATGCCTAAGCCGCCGACGCGTGTGCCGGAGCGGCCCGCGACGAAGTCCGGAATGCGTGGCGCGAAGCCGGCGGCGCTGACGGCGATGTAAAGGAACGGCCCGCGTGGATTGGAGCGGAAGCTGGAATCGACGCCGATCAAGTCAAAGCCGCCGCGCGCATTGCGCACCACGAAGCCAGAGCCGGAATCGCCGCGCGTCGTATCGCATTCATGCGCGAAGGTGTTGTCCGGGTACACAGTCGCCATGTGGCAGCTCAGATTGCCGGAGAGGTGGTCGCCCGTATCCCACGCATAGCCAGCCTGCATCAGCTCGGCGGCGATGGCGCGCTGAGAGCCTTGGCCGGTGAGATTGAGCACGCCGGCATAGCCAAGCTGATCGCCGAGCGGTTGCTCGATGCGCAACAGCGCCCAATCGAGCCCGTCAATGTCGTCGGCGGAGACGAAGCGCTGATAATTGTAGCGCTGATCGATCAGATAGCCGGTGATGCGCGCGCTTTGCCCGCCTGCGGCTTCGAAGCTGCCCGCCGCATTGAGGCTGCCGCTCGGATGCAGGCAGTGCGCGGCGGTGACGACAACGTCGCGCGCGATCAGCGTTGCGGTGCAGGTGGCGCCGCCATCCATGTGCAGCCGGCCCATGAAACGCCACGGCGCTTCATGGATGTTCACCAGCACGCGATCGTCGTGACCGAAGAAGTGATCGTTGATGGCCATTGGCCGATCGCGGCCATGACAATCGGTGCGATCGGTGCGGGCGGCGCAGCGGCCATTGGCGCCTTCTTCGCACACGCCGTTAAAGGCGGTGGCGCAGCTGTCATTCTGATTGCGCATCCAGGCGATCTGGCCGCAATCGGTGCGGTCGGTGCCTTGCGTGCAGGCGCCGGTGCCGAAATTCGGTTCGTCGCATTCATGGTCGCGGGCGAAGCGGCAGGAATCGTCTTCGCCCTGGCGCAGGTGACGGCAGTCGGAAAAATCGGTGCCTTGCGCGCAGGCGCCGGTGCCGATGTCGGGATCATCGCATTCATTGTCGTGCGCCCAGCGGCAGGTATCGTTGCCGCTCACAGGTCCGCCGCCGCCAGCGCCTGGCTTGCCAGGACCGGTTTGCTTCGCCGCCGCTGGCGCGACGCCGACGATTTCAGAGGCGGAAACGAGGCCGGACTCGGTTGCGACATGGGCGGCGAACAGACAGGCCGCAATCGTCGTCGCCGCCACGAAAAGCCGCATGCTTGCATCCCCGCTACGTCCGTCTGCGCGCGCGAATCTAGCCTGAGCCGGGGGCGGGTGGAAGCCGCGAGCGCACGGCTTGATCTTCCCGTGCGGCTCTGAAACAAGCGCGCATGCCCGCGCCCGTGCTCCATCTCGGCAATAAGAACTACTCGTCCTGGTCGATGCGTCCGTGGCTGGCGCTGAAATGGGGCGGGATTGCGTTCGACGAGCACGTCATTCCGCTGGGCGGGCCCGGTTATGGCGACAATAAAATCCGTGAAGTGCTTGCGGTGTCGCCGAGCGGCAAAGTGCCGGCGCTGCATCTCGGCGATACGATCATTTATGAGAGCCTGGCGATTTGCGAATGGGCGGCGGAACAAACGCCGTCGCTTTGGCCGGCCGATGCGCTGATGCGTGCGGAAGCGCGCGCGGTTGCGTGCGAAATGCATGGCGGCTTTGGCGCGCTGCGCAACAATCTGCCGATGAATATTCGCCGCCGGTTGGAGCGCGAGCCGAACTGGGGCGCCGATGTGCGCGCCGAATTGGAGCGCGTGTTCAAATTGTGGGGTGGTTTGCGCGCCTGTTTTGGCGGGCCGTTCCTGTTTGGCGAGCGCAGCATTGCCGACGCCATGTTCGCGCCGATCTGCACGCGGCTGCGCACCTATAAGGTGAGCGCGCCGGACGATGCGCTGGCCTATTGCGCGACGATTTTTGCCGACGCTGCTTTCCAGCAATGGGAACAGGCCGGCGTCGCCGAAACTTGGACTCTGGATGTGTGGGAAGCTTATCACCGATGATCAAAAAACTTGTGATCCTGGCGGCGCTCGCTTTGGCGGCATGCAACAATCAGGGCGAGAGCGGCGTGATGCGCGAAATCGAGAAGGCCGAGGCGCACGACGCCGCCGCCGAGAATGAGGGCGTGACATTGGAAGAGCCGCAAACTTTGCCCTCGGGGCTCATTCTGCAATTCCGCCGGCGTGGGCCGGATCAAACGCTGGCGCAGCCGACCATGCGCGCCGGCGTGCTGGTGCACTATGAAGGCAAGCTCGCCGACAATGGCGCGGTGTTCGATTCTTCGTTCGCGCGCGGCGAACCGGCGCAGTTTCCGCTGGCTGGCGTGGTGCCGGGTTTTGCCGAAGCGATCACGCACATGCGTCCGGGCGACGAAGTGCTAGCGACATTCCCGGCTGAGCTTGGCTATGGCGCGGAAGGAAGCCCGCCGGCGATTCCGCCGAATTCGCGTCTGCAATTCCGCATCCTGCTGCTGGCGTTCCAGGAGCCGCGCGGCGAGATCGTGGGATCAGTGCCGCAGCGCCAATGAGCGATATCGCCGCGACCCGCGAGATTTTGGCGCAGCTGATTGCGTTCGACACCACGTCGCGCAATTCAAACTTGCCGCTGATCGCGTGGGTCGAGGCGTTTTTGAGTGCGCGCGGGATTCCGTCCTGGCGCGTGCCGAATGCGGACGGCACGAAGTCCAACCTCTATGCGCTGATCGGGCCGCGCCTGCCCGGCGGTGTCGTGCTGTCGGGGCATACGGACGTGGTGCCCGTCGATGGCCAGCCATGGTCGAGCGATCCGTGGGTGGTGACCGAGCGCGACGGCAAACTCTATGGCCGCGGCGTGGCGGACATGAAGAGCTTCATCGCCCTGGCGCTGGCGCATGCGGACGCCATGCAGGCGGCGGAGCTGAAGCGGCCGATCATTCTCGCATTCTCTTATGATGAAGAGATTGGCTGCCTCGGCGCGCCATTCATGATCGATGAAATCGCCAAGCTCGATGCCAAGCCGGCGGCGGTGATTGTCGGCGAACCCACCAGCATGCGGGTGATTTCCGCGCATAAAGGCATACGCGGCTTCATCGTCGAAGTGATCGGCCGCGAAGGCCATTCAAGTTTGCCCGAAGGCGGCGTGTCGGCGGTGATGGAAGCGCTGAAGCTGATGTCGCTGATCGTCGAGATAGGGCAGGAGGCGCGCGCCAATCCCGATCCGAAATTCGAGCCGCCGTGGCCGACCATGACCATCGGCCGCGTCGAAGGCGGCACCGCGCTCAACATCCTGGCGCGGCGCTGCGAGTTCATGTGGGACTTGCGCACGCGCAGCACGGCGGAGGCGGACGCGATTGAAGCGCGCTTCCGCGCGGCGGCGGCGAAACTGGACGCCGAAATCAAAGCGCGCGCGCCCGAGGGCGGCGTGACGGTGACGCGCCGCTCCAACACGCCGGGGCTGAACCTCGACCTCGGCAGCCCAGCCGAAGCTTTGGCGCGCGCCGTTACGGGCGACAACGAAACGCGCGCGGTGTCCTATGCGGCTGAAGCGGGTCAGTTTCAGGAAGCGGGTCTGCCGGCGGTGTTGTGCGGGCCGGGCTCGATCGAGCAGGCGCATCAGCCGGATGAATGGATCGAGATCGCGCAATTGCACGAAGGCGCGGCGTTCATGCGCACGCTGATCGCGCGCCTCAGCGCGTAGATGTCCGGACATCGTCGGTGCGCTGCATTGCGTCACCGCTTGAGCGCGCGACCCAGAGGCGCATAATGGCGCCGACAGGGAGATTTCGATGAGACTGAAGGACAAAGTCGCCGTCATCACGGGCGCGGGTTCGGGCATTGGCAAAGCGATGGCGCTGTTGTTCGCGGCCGAGGGCGCCAAAGTCGTCTGCGCCGATCGCAGCGGGCAGCAGGATGAAGTCGCGGCTTCGCTGGGCGCCAACGCTGTCGCCGTGCATGCGGACGTCTCGTCGAGCAAAGACGTGCAGAACATGATCGCGACCGCCGAGAAAAAATTCGGGCGGCTCGATGTGCTCTGTAACAATGCCGGTTTCGGCGGCGGCCTCGCGCCGCTGCACGAGCAGACCGAAGAGCTTTACGACAACGTCCACAACGTCAACATGAAGGGCGTCTTTCTCGGCATGAAGTATGGCATCATTTCGATGCTGAAGACCGGCGGCGGCTCGATCGTGAACACAGCCTCGGCGGCGGGCATGGTCGGGTGGATGGGCCACAGCGTCTATGGCGCCGCGAAAGCTGGCGTGCTGCAACTCACGAAATGTGCCGCGCTCGATTATGCCGAGAAGAACATCCGGTGCAATTGCGTGTGCCCCGGCTATACCTGGACGGGGCTTGTGCCGATGTCGAAGACCATGCCCGAGCCGCCGCCGGGCGCGACGGTGCCGGTGATTCCGATGAAGCGTTGGGGCCGGGCGCAGGATCTCGCAAATGCAGCGCTGTTTCTCGCCAGCGATGAGGCTTCTTACGTGACGGGCGTCGCGATCCCAGTTGATGGCGGCTACACGGCGGGGCGCGCGGAGCTGATCGCCAACGCGTCCGACCTGCCGAAGGAAAATCGCTAGCTCAGTTTCTCGGGCGCGTTGCGCTCTAACTCTGCCAGCCATGCTTCGCCCGAAGCATCGCTCGGTGCGCGCCAATCGCCGCGGGGCGAGAGGGCGCCGCCGGAGACGATCTTCGGGCCGTTTGGCACGGCGGAGCGCTTGTACTGGTTGGTGAAGAAGCGCTTGAGGAAGACGACGAGCCATTTGCGCAGCTCATCGTAAGAATATTTCGCGCCCCAGGCCGCGTGCGCGAGGAAGAGGATTTTGCTCGGCGCCATGCCGAAGCGGGTCAGCCAATAGAGCGTGAAATCCTGCAACTCATAGGGGCCGACCACGGCTTGCGTGCTTTGTGCGGTTTCGCCGGGAATGAGTTCGGGGCTGATTTCGGTATCGAGCACGGAGAGCAGCGTTTTGCATGTGTCGGCGTCGAAGAAATCTTGCGCCGCGGCCCAGCGCGTGAGGTGTTGGATCAGCGTTTTCGGCGCGCCGCAATTGACGTTGTAGTGCGACATGTGATCGCCGACGCCATAGGTGCACCAGCCAAGCGCCAGTTCTGAAAGATCGCCGGTGCCGACGACGAAGCCGCCTTCCTTGTTGGCGAGGCGGAAGAGATAGTCGGTGCGGAGGCCAGCCTGCACGTTTTCGTAGGCGACATCGTAAACCGGCTCGCCCTTGGCGGCGGGGTGGTTCAGCTCTTCGAGCATGAGCTGCGCCAACGGTTCGATCGAGACTTCGCGCGCATCGATTTTCAGCGCGCGCATCAGCGCCCAGGCGTTCGCTTTCGTTTCCGCGCTGGTGGCGAAGCCCGGCATGGTGACGCCGATAATGTTGCTGCGCGGCAGTCCGAGCAGATCGAACGCGCGCGCGGCGACGATCAGCGCGTGCGTAGAATCGAGGCCGCCTGAAATGCCGATGACGACACGATTGGAGCGCGTGCTCTCGATGCGTTTGGCGAGGCCCGCGACTTGGATGTTGTAAGCTTCGTAGCAATCGCGATCGAGGCGGGCGAGATCGTCCGGCACGAAGGGAAAGCGATCGATGCTGCGTTGGAGCGGGAGTGCATCGCGCGGGGCGTTGAGCGTAAAGGGGATAGTCGTGAAGCCGGCGACGGTTTGCCCATGTTCGCGCGCGCAATCGCGGAAGCTGGATTGGCGCTGGCGGTCTTGCGCGATGCGGGCAACATCGATGTCGGCGGTGACGAGCTTGGGCGCGCGGGCGAAGCGTTCGCCTTCGGCAAGCTTTTCGCCCATTTCATAAGCGACGATCTGGCCGTCCCAGGCGAGATCGGTGGTGCTTTCGCCAATGCCGGCGGCGGCGAACACGTAGGCGGCGGTGGCGCGCCGCGATTGTGAATCGCACAGCACTTTGCGGTCTTCGGCTTTGCCGACGACGACGTTCGAAGCAGAGAGATTGAGCAGCACGGTGGCGCCGGCGAGCGCCGCAAGACTCGATGGCGGGATCGGGGCCCAGAAGTCTTCGCAGATTTCGGCATGGAAGATGAAGTCGCGCACGTCCTGCGCGGCGAAGAGGAGATCGGCGCCGAAGGGCGCTTCCTCGCCGGCAATGGTGATGACGCCCTCGGTGGCGTCGCTGGCGGAAGCGAAGTGTCGCTTTTCGTAGAATTCGCGATAGTTCGGCAGATAGGTTTTCGGCGCGACGCCGAGAATTTCGCCGCGGCCGATCACGACGGCGCAATTGTAGATCGCGCCCTTGAGCCGTAGCGGCGCGCCGACGATCAGGAGCGGAAACAGCTTCTCGCTTTCCGCGCGCAATTGCGCCAGCCCGGCTTCGACCGCGTCGAGCAGCACGTCCTGCAGCAGCAGGTCGTCAATCGCGTAGCCGCTGAGCGCAAGTTCGGGCGTGAGTAGCAGTGCGGCTTTGGCGGCGTCGGCCTCGCGCCAGAATTTGAGGATGGCATCGGCATTGGCCGCAGGGTTGGCAGGCGCGGTCAGCGGCGCGCAGGCGGCCACGCGCACGAAGCCGTGCGTGTAAAGCGACGCGAAACGGGCGTTGAGGTCGGACGAAACTTTGCGGGCGGCCATTGGGGCCAACCTATCAGCTTATGCTCAGACAGACCATAAGCGTGGTTAATCCTGGTCGTGCGGCGTGGTGTCGACGTCGATGCGGTCGTCAAAGCCCTTGCGGGCGGAGTGGAAGACCAGCGCCATCAGGCCGCCGCCCAGCGCCAGCGACAGGAACGTGCCCAGCCCCAGCGCGATCCAGCCGTGAATGCTCATGGCCGAAGCGTCCCAGTCGGTCAGAACCCCAAACATGGCCACGGCAAGGATGCCGCCAAGCGAGAGGGTGAGCAGGAACGTCTTCATCAGAGCCTAATCTGGGACTAGTCGCGGCGGCGGTCCAGCGGATGCGACGCCATGGTTAATTCGGGCAGAAGCTCGGCATCGCCACAGGCGAACTGGCCGTGCGCTGGGCCCACTGGCCCGCTTCGTTGCGATAGCGCTCGCCGGCGGCGATGCGGCGCTCGAACACTTCGCAGGCCACGGCGGCGGCCATTTCGTTCACGGAAACGCCCCGCTCGGCGGCGCGGCGGGTGTAGAGCGCCCGGCGCTGAATGTTGATCTGCTCGACACGGCCGCGCACGTCGGCGGAAATGGACGCGCCGGGGACAAAGCCGAGATAGCCGTCCGCCTGTTCGCCAACGGCGCCGCTGGCGCGCGCGGCGGCGACGGCGGGATCCGAAGCTTGCGCGGCGGCGGGGCCGCTAACGGCAAGCGCTGCGGCGAACATGAGCGCCGCGGCGGCCGAAAATTGAATACGTGTCATCACCACCCCTAGAACAAATCGCCGTTGCGCTCGAGCAAGTCTTGCGCGTCGCGCTCAAGCCGCACGATCACTTCTTGGCGAATATTGACGTTGAGATTGATCTCGATCGGATCTTCGGGCGCCACGATCTGCACCGGTATGCACCCGCCCGCCGCGGCCGCCGCGCCAATGCTCGAAAGGATGAGAGCTCGCATGCGCATCACGCACTCCTCATAGCGGTGCGCGGCTGAACGCGCGCTGAAGGCTTATCACGATGCGGGGCGGTTCGGGTCAACTGGGTTGGCGCCTGGCACGGGCTCTGGGTCGGTTCCCACCCGATCCAGGATTGAGCCCGGATCGACAATGGTGGCCGCGGTTTCGGCCAGGCGGCGGAAGGGCGCGGTCACGCTTACGTTGAACACGAACGGCACGCCGCTCACCTGCACATTGCCGACGCCCGGAACCGGCGCGATGGGGCCAAGGTCCACCGCGCGGCCGGCATTCGTGCCGCGGAAATTGATCGCGCTGACGACTTCGCCGGAAAGATCGCCATCGAGCGTGAGGCTCAGATTGTCATAGCGGAAGCTGCGCAGCGCGTCGAAAGCGATGCGCGCCATACCGGTTGCGTCCTGTCCGGCGCTGCCGGTGTAGGAAATCATGCCGCCGCCGGGCGCAGTGTGCAGCAAGCCGTGCTGCACGAATGCGGTGCGGCGCGTGAGGAGGAGCGGGAACGAGCCTTCGAGCTGACCGGTGGCGGCGAGATCAGGAAGCTCAAGTTCGGCGATCAAACGCGCGGCGTCGACATTGCGCAGCGTGAGTTCAACGTGCGTTTCTTCTTCGCCCAGTTTGAGCGTGGTCGGCGTCATCGCCAGCACGCCCGATGCAAAAGCGAATTCGGCTTGTTCGATGGCGATGCGTTGCTCGGGCAGCAACTGAAAGCGCACGTGGCCGTCGCGCACGGCGACGCCGGGATTGATCAGGCCAACGGAGAGCTGTTGTCCCGGCGGCGTGGTCAGCTCAAACAAGTTGTCGAAAGCGATCTCGCCGCGCACGTCTTGAATGACGGGCATGGTCGCGGTGGCGAGCGAGACGCCTTGGAGGCCCAGCGTGCCGGTGGCGGTGACGGCGTTACGCGACCAGGCGACATCGGCCGTCGCCGAAGCAGGGCCGCGCACATCGGCAACGAGACCGCGCGCGAGTTCGCTGATATCGCTCGGCTGCAGGCCTTCGTCGAAAACGAGATTGGGCGCTGAGATTTGCGCCGATCCCACGCCTTCAGCTGTATTATGCTGCGCGGTGAAGTGCGCCAGATTGTGCGCGTTTTGCTCGAGCACGATCGCGCCGTCGGCGGTGACGCGGCCATCGCGTAGCAGCGCGGTGACATCCTTCAGGCGCATGGGATTAAACAGCGGGCGCTCCGCTTCGCTCGCCGGGCGGTTGGCGACGAGAAGCGCCTCCGCGGCGGCGACGCGGATGACGGCTTGGCCATCCTCAGGCGCCGCACTCCAGCGCCCGGCGATGGCGGAAACGCCGCCGGGCAAGGTCGGATCGGTGAGCCCGCCTTGTTCGAATACGCCGTCGACACGCCAGCTATCGGCGATCTGCGCTTCGGCAGTGAGGCGATGCAGGACGATGTTGAGCGTGCGCGCTTCCCCCATGTTCACGGCAAGGGTGGGGGCGTCGGCTTGCAACGTCATGCGCGCATTGTCGGCGGTTCCGGCAAAGCGCGCGGTGATGCGGCGCGTGCTGAGCCGCGCGGGCTGCGCCTCAGGGCCGGCCATGCGGCCGCCCAGCGAAAGCGATTCAATGACGAAGCCGCCGCGCAATTGTTCGCGTTCATTGGCTGCGATGAGCGCGCCGTCGCGCGGGCAGAGCGCAAGGTGTCCATCGGCGAAGGAAAGACCAGCCGCATCGAGCCCGCCAATGCTGATCGGCAAGCAGCCATGCGTTGGCGTCACGCGCCAGCCTTGATCCCAGGCGATGACGAGATTGAGGTCGGAAACCATGTCGCGCACTTCGCCTTCACCGAGCGGGCCGGTGATGCGCGCGGGGCCGCGCACTTCGACATTGCCATCGCCATTGGGCGCGATGGTGAGCGCGAGGTTGAGTTCATCGGCGGCGATGCTGGCGTGTTCGGCGCGCCAATTGGCCAGCGCGAGCGTGCCTTCGCTTTCGAACGGCGCATCCGGCGCCCAGGCGACGCGGTCGAGCAAAAGCGTCGCACTTGGGGCGCCGCCGCCGGCGAGCTCAGCGGCGATTGCGCCTTGCAGCGTGAGCGCGGGCCATTGCACGTCGAGCGCGGGCGTATCCTGGCGCAGCGGTGAGATGCGCAACACTGCGCCGCTGGCGGCGCGCGCTTCGATAGGCGCGGTAATGGTGATCTGCGCCGTGTCGCCAGCGCTATGAAATGCGAGCGGCAGTGTGAGGTCGAAGCGATCGGCGGCGCGGTCGAGTGCGTTTTCAGCTTGCGCGAAGGTCGGGCCGATGGGTGCTTGCGGCAGATCGGGGAAGGTCTTGCGGATTTGCTCTTGTGCGTGCGCGTCGAGACGCGATTGCGCCAGCGCAAGGCGCGCATCGGCATCGACGCGAATGCCGTTTTCAAAGTGCAGCGTGAAGCCGCCCGACGCGCTTGGCCGTTCGGACACCATGGCGAGGCCGTCAAAGCGCTGCGCGCCGAGTGTCCAGCCGCCGCGTCCGTCCGTGTCGCGGCCTTCGCCGTGCGCATCGAACAGAATTTGCTCGAATCTGTTAGAGGCGAGCGTCAAGTGGCTCGCGCGCACGCGGCTGCGCATTTGCCACATATCTGGGAGCAATCCATCTTCGCGCGCAATCGCATCCGCGCCGAGCGCCGCGTTGAGATCGCGCGCTGAGAGCTGCGGCGCGGTGACGGACTCGATGCGCAACGCCGCTTCGCCCGTATAGCGCGAGAGATCGAGCGGCGCGCGGCCCAGAATGCGCAGCGCCGCGGCGCCTGTCTGTTGCGCGCGCCATTTCAGGCGCGCCACGTGCGCGTTGAGCCGTAAGGCGAGTGTGTCGTCTCGCGAAATAACGTTGAGTTCGGCGGCGGCGCGTTCAATGGCGTAATCGCCCTGCGCCTGCGAGGCTTCGGCGATGTGGGCGACGCCGGCGAAATTCTCGCCGAGCACGCCATCGGATTCGAACATTGCGTGCAGCGCGCCAAATGGCGCGTCGATCACCGCTTCGCCGTTTTCGATCTGCAGGCGCATGGTGGGCACGCTGGCGCGCCGCGCGCTGGGGCGGCCTTGCATCTGGTCGAGCGTGCCGGCGGAGAGATGTCCGTTCTGATCGACCCGCACATGCAGCCGTGGTTCCCGCACGCGAACTTCCGTCAGCACTGGCGCGAGCCCGCGCCAGCGCCATCGCGCCTCGATTGCCGCTACGGCAGCGTCCGGCGCTGCTTCCGAGCCGATGCGCAAGTCGGTGATTGATGCGTGGTTAAAGTCCAGCTCGGCGACCTGGAAGTCGGCCACCACGCCGCGTTCGGCTAAAACCGCGCCAATCAAGAAATCGGCAATAGATAGGCGCACCAGCCAGATCCCGGCGGCCAGTACAACACTGCTGATAGCCAGCGCGGCGAGCGCTGTCGTCCAGCCGATGAGCAATCGGCGGCGTGGCGGCGGGTCTTGCGGCGGCGGCTGTGACGCCGCCTGGTCTTGACTCGCAACGGCCTGGTTAGACCTATGTGCCATAGTCCTTCGCTGGCGCGGTCCTTGCTCAAATCCTAACGTCACGATTGACGCTCTTATGGTTTAGAGCAAATGCCGCGAATTCAGTTGCTAGCCCGATAATCAAAGGACGAAAGCTCTTGTCCTTTGTGTGTTTTTCGCCGATGCGAAGCAGTGGAGCGTGAGATTGAGAGCAGAATTCGCTCATCGGCTCATGAAAGCCCGGAAAGGTTTGTCGGCGGTCGCCATTATGGCGGGGGCGGCGGCCTTGGGTTTCGTGCTGGCCTGGCAGACCGGCCTGTTCGGCGGCGGCGTCGCCGCGTCGGCCACGCTGGCCGCTGAGCGCGAGGAAGCCTCGCGCCGGGCCGAGCATCTGGCGTTTACGGAAGTTTACTTGCAGCATGAAGCGCGAGAGCTGCGCGTCGGCAATGGCGAAACGCTGGCCGGGCTTCTTGTACGTGCTGGCGCTTCCCAAGCGGAAACTCACGCGGCGTTAGAGTCCATTAACGGCGTTTACGATCCGCGCCGCTTGCGGCCGGGCCAATCGGTCAGCCTTTTCTTCCAGCGCGATGGCGCGAGCCCGCAGCTGACAGGTTTGGCGTTCCGCTCCGAGCCGGGCGTGTCGGTGACCGCCAATCGCACCGCCAGCGGCGATTTTGCCGCGCGCCAAGTGCAAATGCCGCTGACCTTCGAAATCGCGCGCATTGCGGCGCCAGTCGAAACGAGCCTTTACGCTAGCGCGCTCAATCTCGGCGCCACCGATCGTGAAATCGCGGCGCTGGCCGATGCGTTCTCCTACGACGTCGACTTTCAGCGCGACGTGCGTCCGGGCGATCACTTCGAACTCGTGTTCGAGCGCTTCTATGATGACGAGAACAATACGGTGCGCACGGGCGATCTGTTGTTCGTCTCACTGCAGAGTCGTCGGGGTTCGCGCGCCTTCTATTCATTTCTTGCTCCCGGTGCGTCGCAACCGGATTGGTATGACGTTGACGGCAAGAGCGCACGGCGCTTTCTGATGAAGACGCCGATCAATGGCGCGCGCTTGTCATCGGGCTACGGCATGCGCCGTCACCCGATCCTCGGCTATTCGCGTATGCACCGCGGCACCGATTTCGCGGCGCCGACCGGAACGCCGATCCTCGCCGCAGGCGAGGGCGTGGTGGAACGCGCCGGTCCGTTCAGCACATTCGGGAACTATGTGCGCTTGCGCCATGGCGATGGCTACGAAACCGCTTATGCGCACATGTCCCGCTTCGCGCGGGGCATTCGGCCCGGCGTGCGTGTGCGCCAGGGCCAAGTGATTGGCTATGTCGGCACCACAGGCCGTTCGACCGGGCCGCACTTGCACTATGAAGTGCTGCGCGGCGGCCAGCAGATCAATCCGATGAGCTTGCGGGCATCGACCAGCCGCAATCTGGAAGGACGCGCGCTGGAATTGTTCCTGATCGAACGCGCGCGCATCGACACGTTGCGGCTCGCCCGGTCGCGCGAGGCGACGCCGGTCCACACGCTGCCGACCCAGCAAACCGCCTTACCGCAAACCGGTACCGCAAGCGCCGCGTCACCTTAAGTCAAGTTCGACTTGACCGAAGCGGATTCGCAGGCAAGCTTCTCGTAGAGGGATGGGTGGAGAACGGGGGATGGATCCCGTCCGCGCCTGTGCTGATGCGAGATGATGCAATGCGAGCGTTGATCGCTGACGATCACGAGTTGTTTCGTAACGGGCTGAAGCAATTGCTCATCGATGAGCTTGGCGCTGAAGATGTGCGCGAAGCTGAAACCTTGGATCAGGCGATCGAAATCCTTGGCGGCGACGGCGCCTGCGATCTCATCCTGGTGGATTTACGCATGCCCGGCATGTCCGGCGCAGATGATCTTGCCGCTTTGCGTGATGGATTTCCCGAAGCGAAGGTCGCGGTCGTGTCGGCGTGGGAAGAGCGCGCCGAAATTATCGCCGCACTGAGCGCGGGCGTGCACGGCTATGTGCCCAAATCGCTACCGTCGGCCGAGATCGCGGCGGCGCTGCGCGCCATACTGGAGGGACGCATTTATGCGCCGCCGTCGCTGGGCCGGCGCGAAGCTGGCGCCCCGCAAGCGCCGACGCTGGCTTATGGCGCCGGCCAAGAGAAGCTAACCGCGCGCCAGAAAGAAGTGCTGGGCGAATTGCTCAAAGGGCAGGCCAGCAAGGAAATCGCGCGCAGTCTCGATATCGCCGAGGGAACGGTGAAAATTCACCTCGCCGCGATCTACCGCGCCTTGGGCGTGCGCACCCGCGCGGAAGCCATCGCCAAGCTCAAGTCGCACTGAGCGTTTCCGCGCGCAGCTGAGCGGCGGCGGTTTCAATCAGATTACGTGGATCCACCGGCTTGATGAGCCAGGCAAAACCACTCTCGCGCAGGGTCGCGAGCGTGCTCTGCTCGGTGTCGCCGGTGACCACGATCATGGCCGGGCTAGGGCTCACTTTGGCGCGGAGGCGCCGGCCGATATCGAGGCCGGCGAGCTGGCCATCGATGCGGAAATCCATGACGATGAGCGCGGGCGTGAAGCCTTGGGCGAGGATGGCTTCGCCCTCCGCTTCGTTGGCGCCGGCGCGCACCTGGGCGCCCAGATCGCGCAGCGCGCCGGCCAGCGCTTCGCGCGCCAGCGGATCGTCATCGACCACCAGCGCGGGAACGCCGGCGAAGGCCGCTGACGGCGCCGCGGGTTCGGCTGTCGGGATCGCCGCGCGTGCGATCGGCGCGGTGAGCGTGAACCTTGCGCCTTGTCCCGGTGCGGAGCGCAACGTGATTGGCGCGCCGAGCAATTCGCCAATGCGTTTGACGATGGCGAGACCCAGGCCCAGACCTTCGCCCCGTCCGTCCAGACGCACGAACTCCTCGAAGATGCGCTCTTGATCGTTCACGGCGATGCCGGGGCCCTCGTCGACAACGGCGATCTCGACCTCACGGCCATGCGTGGCGATTTCGATGCGCGCCTTGCCGCCGCCATGCTTGATTGCATTGGTGACGAGATTGCGCAGCACGCGTTCGAGGAGCGCCGGATCGGAGCGAACAGCGATCAGGGTGGACGGCGCCTCTAGCGTGTCAGCGGTATTCTCGGCGACGATGCGGTCGAGCACCTCCTGCAGCGGGAACTCGACAATCTCCGGCGTGATGACACCGCCTTGAATGCGGGCAAGATCGAGCAAAGTGGAGAACATCCCCGCCATGGAGCGCGTGGCGCGGTCCATCTTGTTGAGGATGTCGCGCGCCTCTTCGCTTTGCACGCGCCGTTGCAGCGCGCCGATATAGAGCATCAGCGCATGCAGCGGCTGGCGCATGTCGTGGCTGGCCACGGCCAGGAAACGCGTTTTGCTGAGATCGGAAGCGGCCGCCTTGGCGCGCGCATCTTCCGCCGCCGCATGCGCGAGGCGCCATTGATCGCGCTCGCGGCGCAGCACCGTGATGGCGACCACGGAGGCGAGGAAGGCGAGGATCGCGAGCGTCCAGCTCAGCCAGGTGAGTTGCGCGCGCACCTGGTTCTGTTCGGCGCGCGCCGCGTCCACGCGTCCGTTGAGCATGCTGAACAGGATGTCGCTCTGGGTGCGGAAGACGAGGTGGTTGCTTGGCGCAAACAGCCGGCTGGCGACCCGCGGCGAACTCGCAAGCGCCCGATCGAGCACGGTAAATCGTTCTTCCATGAGCGCGTTCAGGCGGTCCATCTGCGCCTGGATGGCGGTGTCGTCGCCAATCATGCCGCGTACGGAGACGGCGCGCGCCCGCGCTTCCTCCTTGGCCAGCACGAATTCGCTGAGCAGGGCAGGTTGGCGCGTGACGAGATAGTGGCCAACGATGGCGTCGGCGTCCGTCTCGGCCTGCCACATCGCGATCCATTCGAGACGCGCCTCGCGCACGTGCTGGACGATGACTGCCTCTTCCGTGTGCAGCCGGTCACCCCGCCATAGGAGGAGGAGCAGGACGCCGATCACCAGGCACATGACCGCGCCCGCGAGCGTGAACATAAACTCGGCGCGGAAGGCGCGATGGGCGTTGGGCTGTGCGTCCTCGTCCATGCGTTCGTCTTTGCAAGGCTGCGCCGGCTGGCGCAACCGCTTCCTGGTCAGGCCCGTTCCAGCCAGGCGAGAATGGTGTCGGCCGGCACGGGTTTGCTCATAATTTCAAAGCCGGCCTCGGCGGCGTCTCTTTCCGCCTGTCCGTGCGTCGAGCCGGTCAGCACAAGCACGCGGGTGGCGGGGGCGTCCGCCTTGATCTGGCGGGCGACGGCCACGCCATTGGTTGTTTCGCCGAGGTGATAATCCGTGATGAGCCAGCGCGCCTGCGTCACGCGCTGGCCCAGCGCCGCGACCACGGCCGCTCCATCGGCGCCCAGCACGACCTCCGCGCCCCAGTCGCGCAAAAGGATGGCCAGCGCTTCGCCAGCGCCGGCGTCATCTTCCAAAACGAGGGCGAGCGGCTTGCCGTGGGACATGCGCGTATATCGCCGAAGCAGAACACGAAGCGGCGCGTTTGTTCAGTGGGATTACGGCAGTAGGCCGAAAGGCATAGGCCTAGCCTAGGCCGTTTTTCTAAAGGCTGGGGCGCAAAAGCCTAGGTCTTCACCCACGACTTCAGTGCAATAGTCGGCCGCGACGTTTTTTGTCATCTTCCTAGGCAACGGAGAGCCATCCCTTGTCGCAAGAGAGAGCTATGAAGACTTTGGCGCTGCACGATTTCAACGAGTCCCTCGGTGATTTTACGGGTTCGGGCGCTGAGCCTGATTATTGCTCGCGCGACGGCGCGCTCAATCTCAAGAACAAGATTGAGGCCTATTGGCGCGATCGTGGGCACAACGTGATGATCGCGTTGCACAATGTCGGCTTTCACCCCGCGATCCGCGCCGCGCGCTATGACGTGCGCAGCGATATGGTGAATGGCATGCCGCGCGCCGGCGGCGCGAAGGCGGCGCCGCAAGACGTTTTCGTCGACGAATTTGAAGATGGCGACATCGCGTTTGAATAGGGCCTAGGCGGGCTCCAACGACGAAGGGCGCGGCTCGAAGGCGAGCCGCGCCCTTTGTTATTTTCGCGTCCCGGCGGGCGCTATTAGCGTGGCGCGGTTCTGCGGTGGACGGGGCGGCGCGGGCGGCGCCAGAGTGGGCGCATGCGCCTGACCCGCCGATCCGTCCTTGTCGCTCTCCCGCTCGCGGCCACATGCGAAGCGGCGGAGCTGCCCACCACGCTCTATGTCACGCCCGATGGCCGGGGCGACGGCGCATCCTGGGCGACCGCGGCCGGTCTCTACGGCATTGGCGCTTTGCTTCCGCGCGTGGCGCCCGGTGGGCAAATCCTGATCGCCGCCGATGGCGGTCCGTATCAGCTGAACGATGAGATGCAGATCCGCTCCGGCGGCAGCCGCGACGGGGCGATTTCCATACGCGGTGTGAATCGCGCCACCGGCGCGCCGCAACTGGCCACGTTGCGCGGCGCGCCGGACCAAGAGGGTTTCCGGCTGCTGCGCGGCGCGCGCTATTTGAACTTTTCTCACTTGGCCTTCGAAAATTTCGGCAATGGCTGCTTTCGCATTGGCGGGCCGGTGAGCGATCTGAAGATCGAGGATTGCACGTTCGACCGCGTCTACCGCTTTCTCGAAAACACCGCGTCCGGCGAGGAGGCGAGCGCCAGCCTAGCGCGGTTCGAGGTGCGGCGTTGCCGTGGAACCGGGGCGACGCGCGGCTTCAGCCGCGTCCGCTACAGCTCCATTGGCGGGCTGTTCGAAGATTGCTTCGCTCGCGGCGTGCCGACTTCGGACGACAATTTCCCCGCCGGTTGCGTGCTTGAGGACGATGCGGGCCAGATCGTCTATCGCCGCTGTGTGATGGAAGGCTTCCAGCAGGTGCGCCCGTCGGCGACCTACTGGAATGGCGACGGCTTCTCCGATGAATCGGAAAATTTTAGCGTGCGATACGAGCTCTGCCAGGCGCGCGGCCAGACTGATGGTGGTTTCGACTGCAAGAGCGCCGATGTCGTGCTCGATCGCTGTGTTTCTGAAGACAATAAACGGAACTTCCGCGTCTGGAGCCCGCACGCGACGCTCACCGGCTGCATCAGTCGCGCACCGCATTTTCGCGGCGCCGGCATTGAGGACGCGGACTCTTGCCATGTCTGGATTGGCGGAGAACGCGGCCCGGTCGTGCGCATGACGAATTTCACCGTCGAGGATCGCGACTCCACCGCCATCTTTTCAATCGAGGACGAGACGGCGCGCATCGAGCTGCAAGGCCTCACAGTGCAGAGCCCGCATACAAATTGGGGCGATGGCCGCGTACGCCGCGTCGCCGGGCCGCTCACCTTCGTGACGCCGCGCTGAGCGGGCTTTTCCGTTAACCCCGGCGCGCGGCGGATGTGCTAGGACGCCCGAGAGAGTTCACGTGGCCAAAGCCTACAACGTCATTTTTCCGTTTTTGGGCGCCGGCGTTGGCGGCAGCCATGTCGTGGCGTTTCGTCTTGCCAAGCATTTGAAGCAAGCGTTCGGGCTGGAAAGCCTTGTGCTGTGTGTTGAGGGCTCGCGCATCGCCAGCGAAGCGGCGCTTTACGGGATTGATGTGGCGCCGACGGGCGAGCGGCCAGCGTCGCGCAACAACCCATTTTACGATCTGACCAAGGTCGCCCAGCGTGTCGCGCTGTTGAAGCGTCACGGGACTGCGTCGACCATCGTTCACACCAGCGATATCGAGACGACGCAGAGCTGGGGGCCCTGCGCCAGGCTCGCCGGCATGAATCTGGTCTATCACCATCAGAGCCTCAACCGCGCGGCTATTCCCAATCGCATCACCTTGCTGTTTCCGGACGCGTTCATCGCCGTCTCCGATGCGTGCGTGCAGAACATCGGCTATGTGGATCAGCGGCGCGTCACCAAGATTTTGAACAGCATGGAAGCGCCGAGCCCGCGTCCGAATGCGCGCGCGGCGGTGGTCCGTGACGCCGGCGTTCCGGCCGAGGCGCTGCTGATCGGTTTTGTCGGCAATTTCTGGGCACGCAAGCGGCCGCACTATTTTATCGACGCGGCTCAGCACATCGCCGCGGCCGAACCGCGCGCGCGGCTTTTGATGTTTGGCCGCGACGGCGATTTCAGCGAAGCGGAGATGAAAGCCTACGCGGCGGAGCGTGGGCTGGCTGATCGTGTAGTGTTCATGGGCTTCCGTTCGCCGCCAGAGGAAAATATCGCAGCACTCGATCTGCTGCTGGCGCCCGCCATCAACGAACCGTTCGGCCTCACCCCAGTCGAAGCGCTGCTCAATGGCACGCCCTATGTGATGACTGCCGATGCGGGCCACGAAGAATCGGCGCGGCGCTGGGGCGGGGGATTGCTGGTTCCGAAGCAGGCGCCGGCGGAGGTGTTCGCGCAAACGGCTTTGTCGGTGTTGCGCGGCGAGGTGAAGCCGATCCTGCCGGAAGCGCGGCGCGCCGAAGTCGCCGCGGAATTGTCGCCGCGCGCGCATGTGGAGGCGGTGATGGCGGTGTATCGGCGGCTTGTTCCCGATATCGCGCCAAGCACAGCGCGCGTGGATGCGGACGCGATCGCTTAGGCGAAGATCGTGCGCATATCCTTGAAGTCTTGCTTGAGCTGGCGCCATTGCAGCGCAGCGTAGAGCCCGTAGGCGACCAGCAATTCCGTCGTCGCCAGCGCGACTTCTTCAAGCGGCGGCGGACGCAGCATGCCGACCAGCAGCAAGTGCACAACGACCAGCGCGAGCGAAAGCAAAGTCGGGCCCGCAAGAGCCTTGATATAATCGATCATGCTGCAGCCGATCGGCGTGAGGTAGAGCGTCAGCAGGCGCGGCAGGTAGAGCAGGCAAAGCGCGGAGAAGCCCGCCGCCACCGCCGGCAGGCTGATGAGCGAAAGCGGGATCGCGATCACCAGCCACATGATGGCGTATTCAACCGTCAAACGCAGCCGCGCGCCGGTGCGCCCGATGGCTTGCAGCAGCACGCCATTGAGGTTGGTCACGGTTTGCAGCGCGCCGCCCGGCGCCATCAGCGCAAAGATGATCGCCGCCGACTCCCAGCGCGGCGACAGCAGCAGCGAGAAGAAGGCGGGGCTGGCGACCGCGACGGCAGCCATGCCGGGAAACACGAAGGCGGCCTGCACCGACGTCGAAGTCAGCACCACTTGCCGCAGGCGCGGCAGGTCGTCCTTGAGCTGTACGAATTTGGGAAACAGCGCCGATTGGATCGCACCGCCGACCAGGTGCGCCGGCAAGCTCATCAGCCGGAAGGCGATGGAGTAAATGCCGAGCGCGGCGGTGCCGAGCAGTTTGCCGATGGCGAGCTGATCGGTCTGGCGGCTGAAATAGCTGGTGATGGCGAAGCCGAATGTGTCGCGGGCGAAGATGAGGTGATCGCCGAGCGCGCTATAGGTGAACACAGCGCGCGGCCTGAAGCGGCTTGCGCCGATAATGATAATGCCTTTGACGGCCCAGAGCGCGACGTTCTGCATGACCAGAGCCCATGCGCCGAAGCCGTGGAACGCCATCACGAGCGCTACGGTGACGCCGACAATCGCGGAGCCGAATTCCGAGATGGCGAGCGTGACGAATTTTTCGCGCTTGGTGAGCTCCGCCGTGGGCGCGGCCATCACCCCCTGAAACAGCGGTAGCGTGGCGAGCACCATCAACATCGGAACGAGACGGTTTTCGCCGTAGAAGATCGCGGTCGGATACGCCAATCCCACGAGCAACAGCGACAGCACGCCGCTGAACAGCACCGTCGCCCAGAACACGCTGGACCAGACGTGCGTGTCGTCCGCGTCGGTGCGCACCAGCGATTTGGCGAGGCCGGCGTCGCCGAGATAGAGCATGAAGGAGGTGACGGCCATCGCCAGCGCGACCAGGCCGAATTCCGACGGCGGCAAGAGGCGCGTCAGCACGGGCACGGCGGCAAAGCTCGCCGCGAGCTGGAAAATGCGCGCCGCCGAGAGGGCCGCCGCTCCGAAAGCGTATTTGCGTAGCGCCATTAGGGACGTTGCCAGGCTGGGCGCGGTTCGGCGGCCGCTGGTTGTTGTGCGGAGGACGCTGGCTTCTGCTGCAGCAGAAACAGCGTATAGCCGCACAGCAACCCGTACATGATGTTCCCCTCCAACATCCACATCGGCTGCGTCGCCATGTTTAACACCAAGAAGCTGACATGCGCGCCGATGACGACGTTACGCTGCGGGTGACGCACGCGGAACGCCGCCGCCAACATGGAGATCCAGAGATAGAGCATGGCGACCACGCCGACGACACCATACTCGTAGAGGGTGCACACCAATGTGTTGTGCGCATAACTTTTGAAAACCGTGGACCAGCTCTCCGGTCCAAGCCCGATAATGTGCTGCACGTCGCCCGCATTCAGCCAGGCGAAAATATATCCTGACCAGATGATCGGGCGCCCTGACAGGATGCGCGATTCATCGACGGTGTACTCATTCGGGGGTTTGAAGAGATTCACGCCCTCGGTCGACACCGACGTGATGTCCTGAAACCGATCCATCAACGCCAACTGTGCGATGCCGAACAACGCGCAGGCGAAAAGCACCATTGCTGCGGTAACGAATGGCCGCTCGCGCCGGTGAAACTTTCCCGCCGGCGCGAGGCCGAACATGACCGCGAGCAGCGGCACGATGGCGATGATCGAGGTGCGGTAATTGGCGAGGTAGATGCCGACCATGGCGGCGATGATCGTGCCGAACTTGATATAGGGATTGACCCTGGTGGTGAGTGCGACGCCGAACAGCATCGTGATTAACATCACCGAGAAGGTCGCTTCGTGCGCGTAGCCGCCAATGGCCGAAGCCGAGCCGTCATTCTCGCCACTCTTCACGACACCGAGCGCCACGCCGAAAATCTGAAACACGACGAGTGGCGCGAAGGAGAAGAGCAGTAGCCGCGTGAGTTGCCCCTCCGGCGTCGCCGTCAGCGCCTGGAAGGTGCAGAGGATGACGACGACGAGAAAGCCGTACTTGATCAGGACGTTGATCGCGCCGGTGAATTCGTCGTTGGCGGCGGCGCTCGCCAGCACCACCGCGCACATCACATAAATCGGCAGCAGATAGTTCAAGGCGAGCAGGCGGCGCTTCACCAGCATCAGCCCGGCGCCAAACATCCCCAGTGAGGTGAGGGCGATGAGCGAGAAGGGGCCGACCATCGTCGTCGCCGTGAACTGAAACGCCGACACGATGTAGCGAAACCAGGTCGCGATCACGACGAAGGCGCCGGGCGCGTTGCGAAGACGCCGTGCGGCCAGAAAAACCAGCACGCCCGTCAGCAGCGTGCCCAGGATGAGCGCGGGCAGCGGCAGCGACGGTCCGGTAAGGCGACCTTCCATGGCTCTTCTTGTCTCGTGGCCCGCTTATTGCGCGAACCCCCTCGCGCAGTGCTTCGTTATACGCAGCGCGCAGCTGCAAGAAACACGCCGGGCAAAGAAATTTCGCCTCACAGACGAATGGTCAAATCGCGCAGTTTGAACGACGAGAAATGCTTGATCTCAACGAGCGCCTCATGTTCTGTCGCAGCATTCCATTGGCGCAAAATTTGCTGGTTTGCCTGCCGCGCATCGCGCGCAGCAACTGGGGCGGGATGTCATGGCGGTCTTGGTAACGGGAGGCGCCGGCTACATTGGCGGGCACATCCTGCTCGAGCTGCTGGCGGCTGGCGAAAGCCCCGTCGTGCTTGACGACCTGTCCACCGGCTTTGAAGTCAACATTCCGCGCGGCGTGCCGTTGATCGTCGGCTCGATCGGCGACGCCGCCCTGCTCGATAAAGTGCTGGGGCGCGGCGATATCGAAGCGGTGATCCATCTCGCGGCCGCGCTGATCGTCTCGGAATCCGTGGCAAACCCCGAAAAATACTGGCGTAACAACACCGCCAACAGCCGGGTGCTGTTCGACGCCTGTGCGCGTCACGGCGTGCGCAAGCTGGTGTTTTCGTCGACGGCGGCGGTCTATGGCGATGTCCAGAACGGCCGTGCTGTGGAGACGCAGCCGCCCGTGCCGGTCTCGCCCTATGGCCGCTCGAAGCTCGCCACTGAGTGGATGCTGGACGATTTCGCCCGCGCGCACGACTTGGCTTATGTTGCGCTGCGCTACTTCAACGTCGCCGGGGCGGACCACCAATTGCGCGCTGGCCAGCGTTCGCCCAATGCGACGCACTTGTTCAAGGCCGCGTGCGAAGCCGTGCTGGGCCAGCGCCCACAACTCGAAGTTTTCGGCAGCGATTATCCCACCCACGATGGCACCGGGGTGCGTGACTATATTCACGTGACCGACCTTGCGCGCGCGCATCTTTCGGCTCTGCGCGGCCTGCGCAGCGGCGCGCTGCGGCGTGAGACGATGAATTGCGGCTATGGCCGCGGCTATTCCGTGCTCGATGTGGTCGAAGCCGTCAGCCGCGCCGAAGGCCGCCGCGTGCCGTTTGTCATGTCGCCGCGCCGCGACGGGGATGTCGGCGAGATTGTCGCCGATTGCGCCGCCATCCTGGCGAATACCGACTGGCGCCCGCTGCATGACGATATCGACGTCATCGCGACGGACGCGCTGGCTTGGGAAAAGACGCTGCACGCCGCCGCGCCTGCCAAACGTGCGGGAGCGATCTGATGATGTCCGACCGGCGGCTCAAGGTGTGTGTGCTGGGCGCGCGGGGCATTCCCGGCGTGCTGGGCGGGGTGGAGGCCCATTGTGAGGCGCTTTACCCGTTGCTGGCGAAGCAGGCGGATCTCGAGATCGTCTTTCTGGCGCGCGCCAATTATGTCGCGTCGAAGCGCTACAGCTATAATGGCGTCGAGGTGATCGCCAGCCCAGCGCCGCACCACCCGCACTTTGAAGCCTTCGTCCACACCTTCTTCGGCATCTTCAATGCGCGCTTCGGCCAGCGCGCTGACGTGGTGCACTTCCATGGCATTGGCCCGGCGCTGATGGCGCCGCTGGCCCGCCTGCTGGGCATGAAGGTGATCGTCACCCATCACAGCCGCAATTACCTGCATCAGAAATGGAACAAGCTGGCGCGCGCGGTGCTGCGCATGGGTGAATGGTGCGCGGGGGCGTTCGCCGACCGTGTCATCACCGTGTCGCCCTCGATGGCGGCCGAGCTGCGCGAGCGCTATGCGCGCCCGCACGCCGTCACCCACATCCCCAATGGCGCCCCGGACTTTGGCGTCCCGCCTTCGGCTGAGGAGCAGCAGGCGGTGCTGAGCAAGTTCGGGCTAAAGCCCGGGCGCTTCGTGCTGGGCGTTGGTCGCCTGACGCCGGAGAAGGGGTTTCACGATCTGGTCGCCGCGTTCAAGCGGGCCGAGACCGACACGGTACTGGTGATTGCCGGTAAGGCGGATTTCGAAAGCGCCTATTCGCAAGAGCTGATGGCGCATGCGAGTGGGCGCATCATCTTTGCGGGCTTCCAGGACCGGCGCACGCTGCAATCTCTCTATAGTAATGCGGCGCTCTTCGTTTTGCCGTCGCACCACGAGGGCATGCCGATCGCGGCGCTGGAGGCGCTCTCCATCGGCGCGCCGATCCTGATGAGCGACATCGACGCCAATCGCGATCTCGATCTGCCGGCGGCGCACTATTTCCCTGTCGGCAATCTGGACATTCTCGCCGAGCGCTTGCGCGGCGGGTCGGACGAGTTCCGCTTCGACGGCGGCGCCATGCTGCGGCGCTATCAGTGGGATGAAATCGCGCGGCGCACCGCTGCGCTCTACGGCGAACTGGCGTCGGAGCTTCGTGCGCGCGCAACGCGTCTCAGCGTCGAAGAAATGGGCTCTTAGCCGCACGACGGATGGCCGTGTGGAAAACGGCCAAATAGGTGTGGATGAGATTCGCCGTAGAGGGGAATCGGGCTGTTCGCGCGCGCCTTGCTGGCTATCTCAAAGCTAACGTGACGACGTTAATCAACGCGAATAAACCGGCCCACAAAAGTAGGCTAGCGCCGACGGCGAAGGCGATCGTGAACAATAGCGGCCAGCGGCGCAGCTCGCGTCGCGGCGTAACCGCCGTTGGCCTTGCGACCTCGGTCTCTGAAGCAGCGACCCGTGGTTCTGGTACCATGAGGCTCAAAATAGCTCTCAGAATCTTTCCCGGTAATGACGCAACGCAGTTGCGCCTGATGCCCGCCCAATTGCCTTAAGGCCTTGATCGGCCAAGTTAATCGTCCTGGACCAGTTAAATTTCGGACAAGGTTCCGCTGTAGAAACGTTGCGATTACCACAACGGTTCCGATTTGCACGGTCGAATTTCAGTTTTGAAGACCTGCCGCCGAGGCGCGGCGCTTGGGTTTGTACAGCCGAATTTGTGTCAAAGCGCCGAGCAAGATGCGGCGCGCCAGGCACACAATGCGCGCTGCGCGAAGATAGTTGCGCATACGCAGCAGTCGGCGCCTATGCGCCGAAACGAGACATGATATGCAATGGCCATTGGCCGTGGAATTGCTTGGAAATTTGGCCGCTCAGCACGTTTGCGCGGTTTGAGATGAAGCTATGAACGTCATCCCCATCCGCCAACGGGCCGAAGAGGTGTACCGCCCGCCCGAAGAGGGCGGTGAGCTCGGCCTGATTAGCCTCAAGTGGATTTTCTCGTTCCTGCTGCGCCGCTGGATGCTGATCGGCGCGGTCGGCTTCGCTGTTTCCGTTATCTGTTTCGCGAATTTCGCGCTGCAGCCCTCCCAATACACCGCGACCGCGCTGATCATGCTGCAGGCCGGCCAGGAGCGCGTGCTCGCCGCCGACCAAATGGTGCAGGGCGATCCTCAGCCCAGCCAGCAGGTGATCGACTCCCAACTCGAAGTGCTCCGCTCCGCCATGCTGGCCGGACGGCTGGTGGACGACCTCCGCCTGGTCGATGATCCGGAATGGAACGGTGAGCTGCGCGACCGAGACCGTTCGTCGCAGCCGGTAAGCGCCGCGCATCAGGCGCAGGTGCGCCAAGCCGTTGTCGACGCCGTCGCCGCTGGCATCACCATTCGCCGCCGCGGATTAACCTACGCCGCCGAAGTTTCGGCCACCGCGCAAACGCCAGAGCGCGCCGCGCAAATGGCGAACCGGCTGGTTGAGCTGTTTCAGTTGTACCAGATGGAATCGCGTCTGCGCAGCGCCGAGCGCTCCAATGACTGGCTGACGCAACGGCTGAACGAATTGCGCCGTGACGTGCAGGAGAAGGAAGAAGCCGCCGAGCGCTTCCGCTCGCGTACCGGCCTCATCTCAACCCAAGGCCAGCTGCTGACCGAGCAGCAAACCACCGACCTGCAGACGCAAGTGCTCTCCGCGCGCGCCGACTTGGCCGAAAAGGAAGCGCGCTATCAGCAGGTGCAGCAATCGCTGGCGTCGGGTCAGTCGGTCGATGTGATCGCCGGTGCGCTGCAATCGGGCGTCATCACGCAGCTGCGTGCGCAGGAAGCCGAGATTGCGCGCCGCCAGGCTGACTTCGAAAGCCGCTATGGCGACGCGCACCCGCAAGTGATTAACGTCCGCGCCGAGCGCGAGGACATCCGCAACCAGATCAATGCCGAGATCCGTCGCGTGACGGGCAGCATGCGCACCGAGGTCGAGGTCGCCCGCGCGCGCCTGCAAACGCTCGAAGGCAGCATGACGGCGATCCGCGGTGAGCTCGCCGGCAACAATGAAGAGATGGTGCAGCTGCGCGAGTTCGAGCGCGAAGCCGCCGCGTCGCGCGCCGTCTACGAAGCCTTCCTGCAGCGCTTCCACGAAATCGCCGACCAGGGCAGCTTGCGCGCAGCGCCAGCGGAGCTGGTGTCCGCCGCGGCGGTGCCGACGGTGCGCAGTTCGCCGCGTCTTTCCATCGCTTTTGTGGTGTCCATGGGCCTTGGTTTGGGCCTTGGTTTGGCCGCCGGCTTCCTCGCCGAAGCTTTGGATGAAGGTTTCAGCGACACCGACGAAGTAGAGCGCAAGATTGGCGTGCCGACTTTGGCGATGGTGCCGAAGCTGCGCCGTGGCGAATTGCGTCAGCTGCCGCTCGCCGCGCAACACCCGGCCGCCTACTTGTTGGCGCGGCAGGTGGCGCCGTTCACCGAAGCGTGCCGCGTGCTGCGGACCAGCATTCTGTTCGCCGCCGGCCAACCGAAGACAGAAGTGGTCGCCATCACCTCGGCTTTGCCGAACGAAGGCAAGACGACGATGTCGATCTGCCTTGCGCGGGTCGCGGCGCTCTCCGGTCAGCGCGTGCTGCTGGTCGATTGCGACCTGCGCCGCCGCTCGGTGAAGGACGTGCTCGATTTCGAACCGCCGGTCGGTTTGATGCAAGTGCTCGCCGGCGAAGTGAACTGGCGCCAGGCGACCTTCCTCGACGACGCGAGCGGCATGCAGGTGCTGCCGCTGAGCGATACCGGCTTCACGCCGAAGGATGTGTTTGGCGGCGAAGAGATCGACAAGCTGATCGCGGAACTGCGCGGCGCGTTCGATCTTGTCATTCTCGATTGTGCGCCTGTGCTCGCCGTCGCCGACACACGCGTGATCGCTTCCAAGGGCGATTGCACGGTGATGGTTGCGCGCTGGCAGAAGACGCCGATTCGCGCGGTGCGCGCGGCGATGCAGCAACTGCAAAGCTCCGGCGCGAACGTGCGCGGCATTGCGCTGAACAATGTCGATCGCCGTATGCAGGGCTACTACACGTACAGCTCGTACGAGTTTCGCGAGAGCTAAGCTACACGTACAACCCAGTACAGTGCGCGCCCCAACCTGAGCGCAAAATGAACAGGCTTGGCGCGGCTTTGCCCAGCGCTTCCCCAGCCGCGCGAACCTCACAGAAGATCGATCCCATGTGGTCACTGCGCTCTTGCGTACGCTGCACTGCACGCTTTAAGTGATGTTGCTGCTCACGCATCTCAGAAGGTCGTGCGAAGAGCGGTGGGGACTGTCATGAGAGAGCACGTCAAGCCGGACAGCGCCCGCGCAACCAACGCGGAAGCGCGCTCACAATCCGCCGGCTCTCAACGTCCCGCTGGCGCGCGTTTTGCGACGAGCCGCCCAGCGGCGGACGATATGAACGGTCGGGTCGAAATCTTACACTTGCCCACGCCGGTGCGCGTGGGCGGCAAGCCGCCAGTAGGCGGTCTGTCGAAGCGCGTGTTCGACATCCTGGCCTCGGCCTCGGCGTTGGTGCTGTTTGCGCCGCTGCTTCTCTTGCTCGCGCTGGTGATCAAGCTGGAGAGCCCCGGCCCGGCGATCTTCAAGCAGGATCGTGGCGGCTATCGCGGCAGGACGTTCCGCATCTGGAAATTCCGCACCATGACGGTGATGGAGAACCGGGGGGTTGTACAAGCCCGCATCGGCGACGCCCGTTTCACCCGTCTTGGCGCCTTCCTGCGCCGCTCAAGCCTCGATGAGCTGCCGCAATTGGTCAACGTGTTGATCGGCGACATGTCGATCATCGGTCCCCGGCCGCACGCCGTGGAGCACGACACCAAGTTCGAGAAGATCGACGCCCGCTATCCGATGCGTTTTGCCGCCCGCCCAGGCGTCACCGGCCTGGCGCAAGTCAGCGGCTGCCGCGGTCCGACGGAAACGGAAGAAAAGATCATCCTTCGTTCCGGTTTTGACATCGAATACGTGCAGGCTTGGTCCTGGGGCCGCGACCTCGGCATCCTCGGCCGCACCGTCAACGTGCTGTTCAAGTTCGACCCGGGCGCGCTCTAGGCGGCGTTCTGGCCGCGCAACCGTGGCCCGTCCTGCTTCCGCTTCGCCTTCACCGCTGACGTTCTACCGCAAGGGCAGAGCGGCGCGGCGCGTGCATGAGCCGGAATACGTAAAGCTTCAGCGCTATTTTGGGCCGGCATGAGCGACGGCGACAGCATATTCCAGCCCAAGACGGGCTCGATGCAGACCCACGCCGTCAATGGCGCGGTCGCGCTGGTGCTTGCGCAGCTATTTAAGGTCCCGTTCCAGGCCGCCTCGCTGCTGCTGCTGCCACGCTTGCTGCAGCCAGCTGATTACGGCGTTTATGCCATGGTCGACCCGATCCTCTCGGCGCTGATCCTGGCCATTGATCTCGGCATCGGCGCGGCGGTGATCCAGGCGCAGCAGCTGACGCGCGGGCAGGTGAACGGCCTGTTCTGGATCGAGGTCACGATCGGCTGCACCGGCGCCGCGCTGCTCTTCCTGGCTTCGCCGTTGATTGGCGCGTTTTACCACGAGCCCCGCGCCGGGGCGTTGGCGGCGGCGTCTTCGTTGTTCCTGGTCGCCTACGGTTTCTCGACCATGCCGGAAGCGCTGATGAACCGGCAGATGAAGTTTGGCCGCTTGGCGCTGATCAGCGCGGTCGGCGTGTCGCTGGGACTTTTGACGGGCGTGGTCGCGGCTTCGGCCGGGCTTGGCTATTGGGCGCTGACGCTGGATTTCGGCGCGACCTGCATCGTCAACCTGATTGGCGTCTGGCTGTTCTGCGGCTGGCGGCCAACGGGTGCGCCCGATTTCAAAAGCCTGCTGCGCTTTTTCAAGTTTGGCGGCGCGGTGGTGTTGAGCGATGGCGGCTCGCTCGTCTCGCGGCAGGCCGATAGTGTCTTAGTCGGGCGTTATGCCGGCGCGGTGCAGCTTGGATATTACGATCGCGGCACAAAGCTCGCGCTCATTCCGCTGCAGCGGATCAATCAGATCTTTCAGCAATTGTTGCTGCCGATCCTGTCGCGCATGACCGAAAGCGCCGAGCGCTATCGCGTGGCGTATTTGCGCATTATCCGCCAGCTCATGCTGTTTTTCACGCCGGGCGTGGTGGCGGTCGGTGTCACCGCGCCAGTGCTGGTGCCGTTTCTGCTGGGTGAGCGATGGGCGCCGGCGGCGCCGATCTTGGCTTGGCTCACGCTAGCGGCGCTGCATCGCCCGGTGAGCCTCACCATGAATCTGCTGTTCGTCAGCCAAGGCCGCGGCAAGGGTTACATGCTCTGGAGCGCCTTCAGCGTCGTCACCAGCGTGCTGGCGTTCGTGATCGGGTTGCGTTGGGGCGCGGTTGGGGTCGCGGCAGCGTTCGGTTTGAGTGATTTGCTCATTCGCATGCCGTTCTTGTGGTGGCGCGTGACGCGGCAAGGGCCGATCAAGCTTACGGATCTGATCGGCGCGGCGACGCCGTTCGCGGCAGGTGCGCTGGCGTGCTTCGGCGTGGTGTCGGCGGTGCAGCTGATCCCATTCCCGAACGACTTCCTGCATCTCGCCGCAAGCGCGATCGTCGCCTACCTCGCGGCGTGGGGCACGGTGGCGCTGTTCCCGAGTGGGCGCGCGACGATGGCGGATACGTTGACGTTGATGCAGCGGGAGTCGCCGCGCTTCCTGCCGTTCCTACGCAAGCCGGCTTAAACTCTTTATTTAAGGCGCGTTTTTAACGAAAAAACCGCTTCGCACTTTTCCTAAACGCGCGCGCGCTTCGCCAGCACATCGCGCAGCACCGCCCAATAGCGATCCTTGGCGCGTTCGACGCTGTATTCGCCCGCGCGCATGCGCGATTTTGCGGACCAAGCAGCGCGAGCGCTTGGATCAACCAGCATATTGATGGCGCGCGTGAGCGAAGTTGCGTCATTGGTTGGCGTCAGAATGCCGTAAGCGCCCTCGGTCAAAGCTTGGACGGCTTCGCGATCGGCATTGGCGAGGATTTCCGCCGGGCCGGCGGGGCAGTTGGTCGAAATCACCGGCCGCGTCAGCGCCATGGCTTCCACCAGCGCGTTGGGAAAACCCTCCGCATTAGAGGACGAGACGAAGAAATCCGCGCCGGCCACCAGCGGGAACGGGTTGTCGACATGGCCCGGCAGCAGCACGCGCGCGCCAAAGCCAAGTTCGGTGATCTGTTTTTCCAGCGCTGCCCGCTCCGGGCCTTCGCCGATGATCAGCAGCTTGCCGGCATAGTCGGACTTGCCAAACGCTTCGATCAGCAGCGCGAAATTCTTCACAGTGGTCAGCCGGCCGACGGCGACGATGTACGGCCCGTCCACGCTGAGCGATACCGGCTTTTGCGCATTGGCCGTGATGCTGGCGACGTCAACCGGGTTATCGATGGCGATGATCTTGTCTTTGCGCACGCCGAACGCGGTTTCGAGATCCTGAGCCACGCCGGAGGAGACGGCGATAATGCGATCCGCGTGCGGGTAGGCGAGGCGGATGGCCTGCTTGGCGACCGTGGCGGAAAGCCCGTCGCCCAAGTGCGCCGAGTTCTGAATGCGCTCGCTGATCACGCAGGGAATGCCCAGCGTGCGCGCGCCGGCGATGGCGGCGATGTTAGCGCGGGTGAGGAAGCTCAGCACGATGTCGGGCCGCTTGGCCGCGAACACCTGGCGCAGCGCCATTACCGAACGCGGCAATGAGTCCTTGCAGTCGAGCTGCGTCACCGGCGTCCAAGCCGGCGGCGCATAGACTGGCGGCTCTCGGTCGAGCAGCACCAGTTCGATATCGAACGCCCCGCGCTCAGCCTCGCTGGCCGCCAGCAACGTGCACATCACCCGCTCGGCGCCGCCGGAGACGAGCGAGTTGATGACGAAGAGGGCGCGCTTTTTGGGCCGCTGCATAGGGTTCAGGCCGTCACGGTCATGCGGAGGCCGTTGAACAGGTAGAACGGCGCGCCCGAAAGCAGCACGTCGACATAGCGCAGCGATTGCAGATTGCCGTTCAGCGCCACGCGCGGCAGGGCGAATTTGTGGTTGCGGTGCGCGGGCGTGAGCATGCCTTTGCGCGTGGTGACGGCGCTGGTGAAGCCAAGCTCTTTCGCAATGGTGAAATCGCGCGGGCCGGCTGAACCGGCGTCGCCGTAGGGGTAGGCGAAGTGCCGCGGGCGCTGCCCGGTTTCTGCTTCGATCCGGCGCGCGCCTTCGTCCATTTCCGCACGGGCGCGGGCGGCGCCGAGCTTCACCACGGCGAAATGGTTCACCGTGTGGGCGCCGATGGTGACGAGCGGATCGCGTGCCAGCAGGCGCACTTCGTCCCAGGTCATCGAAAGCTTGGCATTGATCTCAGGCAGTGAAACGCCGTAACGGGCGCAAAGATCGCGCACCATGGCGCGCTGGGCGTCTTCGGGAGCGTTGCGGATGATCGGGTAGAGGCGCTTCCAGGCGGCATGCTTGGCGGCGAGCGTGTCGCAGGCGGTGTGCTGCTGGACGCCGTCGATTTCCATTTCGATCGCATCATTGCGCGCGATCACCTCTTCGAGCCCCACCCACCACAATTCCGCGTCGCCGCCGGGCAGGGCGGAGGCGACATAGACGGTAAACGGCGCCTCGGCGGCTTTCATGACCGGATAGGCGTATTCGAGATTGTCGCGATATCCGTCATCAATGGTGAAAGCGGCGAACGGGCGTGCGCTCGGTGCGCCGCTCAAGCGCGCCACGGCTTCCTCGATGCTGACAATATCCCAGCCGCGTTCACGCACGCGGCGCACGGCGGCGGCGAGAAAGTCCGGCGTGATCGAGAGAAGCCCGTTCGGATCGAAGGGTTTTCCGCTGGCCGGGCGGATGTGGTGCATCATGAAAATGACGCCGGCGCCGCGCGTCATCGGCGCCATCGCCCCGCCGACGCCGGAATAGTGCAGCGCGTCGAGGCCAGCCTTGAGCACAGCGGGGTTCATGTACGCGACGCGTCCTGTGCCGAAATGAGAACGGCGCCCTGTTGAGCGCCGGCACAACGGCGCCAGCGCTTAGCACGCAGGGGGCAAGCAAACTAGGCGCCGGAGCCGGCTTGCATCGCGGCTTTGCAAGGCCTTCGCCGGTTGCTCAAGGCCTTGGCGCCGCGCGCTGCGGAACGCGGTTAATGACGCGTTGGCGCGCTAGGAAGCGGGCGCGCTCTATGCGAAGAGAAACGCGCGAAAGCTGGCGCAAAAGCTGCATGCTGAACGCCCAAACCCCTCTTGGTCGCTGGCCTGGGGCGGGCTGCGTTTGTGCCCAATTCGTGAAGCGGTGGTGATAGCGCCATGAAGGTCGTTCTGTTCTGCGGCGGTCTGGGAACGCGCATTCGCGAGTATTCCGAGAGCGTGCCCAAGCCCATGGTGCCTGTCGGCAACCAGCCGATCATGGTGCACGTGATGCAGTATTACTCTGGCCACGGGCACAACGATTTCGTGCTTTGCCTGGGTTACAAGGCCAACGTGATCAAGGATCACTTCCTGAAGCATCGCCCTGAAGACTATGCCGACGTGGTCGTCTCAGGTAATGGCCGAAAGATCGAAACCATTGGCGAAGCGCCGCCCGAATGGACCGTGTCGCTGATCGACACCGGCATTTGGCGCAATATTGGCGAACGCCTGATGGCGGTGAAGAAATACGTCCAGGACGAGGAGATTTTCCTCGCCAATTATAGCGACGGACTCACCGATGCGCCGCTGCCGCAAATGATCGAGAAGTTCAAGGCGAGCGGCAAGGTCGCTTGCTTCCTCGCCGTGCGCCCGCCGTTCAACTTTCACCTGGTCGAATTCACCGAGGATGGTTCGGTCGAGCGCATCCGCGCCAATACGGAATCCGACATCTGGATCAACGGCGGCTTCTTCATTTTCCGCAAGGAAATCTTCGACTATATCCGCGAAGGCGAAGAGCTTGTGCTTGAGCCGTTCAACCGCCTGATCGAAGCCAACCAGCTGATGGCCTATAAATATGAAGGCTTCTGGCGCGCCATGGATACGCTGCGCGACCGCACGTTGCTGGAGCAGATGATCGAGAAGGGCAACATGCCGTGGCGCGTCGGCGCGCCGGGCAATGACATGCGTCCGGCCGACAAATGAAGCGCATGGCGCTGGCGCGTCCGGGCGAAACGCTGCGCGTGCTCGCCATTGGCGCACATTCCGATGATATCGAGATCGGCGCCGGCGGAACCATCCTCAGCTGGATTGCTGAAGGCGTGAAGCTTGAAATCGATTGGTGCGTGGCGGGCGCGGCGTCCGGTGAGCGCGCCGAGGAAGCGCGCGCCAGCGCCAAGGATTTCACAACCGGCGCGGTCCGCGCCGATATCCACGTCGCCGCTTTCCGCGACGGTTACTTCCTGGCCGAACGCGCTGGCGTGAAGGACTGGATGGAAAGCCTGAAAGCGCTGCCCAATCCGGACGTCGTGATCACCCACACCCGCGCCGACGCGCACCAGGATCACCGCTTCCTGAGCGAGCTCGCCTGGAACACGTTCCGCGACCACCTGATCCTCGAATTCGAAATCCCGAAATGGGACGGCGATTTGGGTCAGCCCAATTTCTATGTGCCGGTCAGCGAAGAAGCGCTCGCGCGTAAGATCGAGTTGCTGAACAAGCATTTCGTCACGCAGCGGTCACGCGCCTGGTTTGACGATGAAACCTTCCGCGCCTTGGCGCGTCTGCGCGGCGTCGAATGCCGCGCGCGCTACGCCGAGGCGTTCTATGCGCGCAAGGTTCTGCTGTAGGGGCGTGTCGCAGCGCCTCGCGGTTGAAATGAGATGCGCGGAAGATGCAAAAAGGGTTTTGCATCGCGTGCCGGGGAGGGCGCTCCGACCAAATCGGCCAAAGGCCGTGGGGGCGCTGCAAATGAAGCGGAGGCGGCAGGTTTAACCCTGCTGCGCGCCGGCGACGTTGGCAGAAGAAATGCAGGATCGCGAACACATCAGCCTGTGCTCGATGCGGCGTAGGTTTATGGGTTCGGGGTCGACGAAACGAAGTTCGATCGAAGCGAGGGGTTAGAGCCAGTCCAATGAAGACCGCTGCAGATGTGGTGAACGCCGATTTGGACGCGATCGTCCGCGACGCCGCCGAGGAATTTCAGCAAATGTCCGGCCGGCGCCTGATGATCGCCGGCGGCGCGGGCTTTCTGGGCTATTATCTCGTGCAATCGGCCTTGCACTGGAACCGCACGCATGCGGACAAGCCGCCGATCGCGCTCACTGTGCTCGATAGCTTCATTCGCGGCGTGCCGGATTGGCTGACCGCGCTCGAAGGCGACCGCAATCTGCGTATGATGCGCCACGACGTCACCAATCCGCTGCCGGCGGATTTGGGCGACATCGACTATCTGATCCACGGCGCCTCGATCGCGTCGCCGATCTATTATCGCCAGTATCCCATCGAAACGATGGATGCGAACATTAACGGCCTGCGTTACTTCCTCGACTACGCGATGCGCCAGAATGCTGCCGGCAAGCCGGTCAGCGGCATCATGTTCTATTCGAGCAGCGAAATTTACGGCGACCCGTCGCCGGAATTCATCCCGACGCCGGAAACCTATCGCGGCTACGTCTCCTGCACCGGCCCGCGCGCCTGCTATGACGAGTCCAAGCGCTTCGGTGAAACGCTGTGCGTGAATTTCGTGCGTCAGCACGGCCTGCCGATCACGGTGGCGCGCCCGTTCAACAATTACGGTCCGGGCCTGAAGATCAGCGACCGCCGCGTGCTGCCTGACTTCGCGCGCGACATTCTGAATGGCCGCGACATCGTCATGTTGTCCGATGGCAAAGCCAAGCGCACCTTCTGCTACTCGTCCGACGCCATCACCGGCTACTACAAGGTTCTGGTGAAGGGCCGTCCGGGCGAGGCCTACAATATTGGCGTCGAGACGCCGGAAATTTCCATGCTGGAGCTGGCCGATTACGTCGTCGGCATGTCGCGCGATCTGTTTGGCTACAAGGGCAAGCTTGTGCGCCAGGAGAGCGACGACAAGGACTACCTGGTCGACAATCCCAATCGCCGCTGCCCGATCATTACCAAGGCGCGCACCGATCTCGGCTATGATCCCAAGGTGGGTATCGAAGAGGGCTTGAAGCGCGCGCTCATCTGGTATTCCGGCAATAGCGAAGCTTCAGATCTGTAGAGGCATCCCGTGAAAATCTCGATCATCGGAACGGGCTATGTCGGATTGGTGACGGGCGCGTGCCTGGCCGATAAGGGCCATCACGTTACTTGCGTCGATCTCAACGCGCAGCGCGTCGACGCGCTGAACCGCGCCGAACCGCCCATCTATGAAGAGGGACTGCCGGAGCTGCTGACGAAGAATGTCGGCAAGACGCTGAGCGCGACGACCGATCTGAAAGCCGCCGTGCTTGCGACGGACGTGACCTTCATCGCCGTCGGCACGCCGTTCAATGGCCGCGAGATCGATTTGACTTACGTGCTGCGCGCCGCCGAGCAAATCGGCGAAGCGTTGAAGCAGAAGGACAGCTACCACCTCGTCGTGGTGAAAAGCACCGTGGTGCCGGGCACCACCGATACGCGCGTGCTGGCGGCGCTGGAAGCAGGCTCCGGCAAGCGCGCGGGCGCCGATTTCGGCGTCGGCATGAATCCGGAATTTTTGTCCGAAGGCGAAGCGGTCAGCGACTTCATGGTGCCGGACCGCATCGTGCTCGGCGGTATCGATGCGCGCTCGATCGCCGTGCTCGGCGAAGTCTATGCGCCGTTCGAAGCGCATGTGCCGCGTCTCGCCACCAATCCGCGCACGGCGGAAATGATCAAGTATGCCTCGAACGCGCTGCAGGCCGAGCTGATCTCGTTCACCAACGAGCTCGCCAATGTCGGCGCTGCGATTGGCGGCATCGATACGGTCGAAGTGATGCGCGGCGTGCACCTCAGCCAGTATTTCACCGGCCGCAACGCCGAAGGGCTGCCGCCGATCACCTCGTTCCTCAAAGCTGGCTGCGGCTTTGGCGGCTCGTGCTTCCCGAAAGATGTGAAGGCGCTGATCGTGCACGGCGAGAACCTCGGCGCGCATGTGCCGATGCTCAAAGGCGTGATCGAGATCAACGAAGCACAGCCGAAGAAAACCGTGGCGCTGCTGAACAAGCATTGGCCGAGCCTCGAAGGCCGCGGCGTCGCCGTGCTGGGCTTGGCGTTCAAGCCGGGCACCAATGACGTGCGCGAGAGCCCGGCTTTCCCGGTGATGAACGAACTGCTTGCAGCCGGCGCCAAGGTCAGCGCGTTCGATCCGATCGCCATGCACGAAGCCCGCGAAGCCTTCCCGGATGCGCGCGTGCGCTATGCCGACAGCATGGAAGCGGCGCTCGATGGCGCCGAGGCCGTGATCGTCGTGACCCCTTGGGCGGATTTTAAGGGATTGCCGGCATTGGTCGGTGATCGCGTGCTGGTCGATCCGCGTCGCGCTTACGATAAGGCGTCCGTCGCGCGCTATGAGGGCATTGGGCTTTAAGTCATGGAATTCGCCGAAACCAAGATCAAAGGCGTCTTCGTGGTGCGCCAAAAGAAGATCGAAGACGCGCGCGGATTTTTCGCGCGCGCCTGGTGCCGTGACGAGTTCACCGCCGCTGGCCTCAACCCCACCATCCTCCAGCTCAACACGGCTTTCAGCACGCGCGCCGGCACGGTGCGCGGCATGCACTTCCAGGCCGCGCCGCATGCGGAAGCGAAGTTCATCCGCTGCACACGCGGCGCGATCTTCGATGTCGCCGTCGATCTGCGGGCGGACTCGCCCACGCGCGGGCAGTGGGTTGGTGAAGAGCTGAGCGCCGAGAATGGCGTCATGCTCTACATCCCTGAAGGCTGCGCGCACGGCTATCAGACGCTGCGCGACGAAACCGAAATGTATTACACCACCTCCGCGCCCTATGCGCCGAAGGCTGCGGGCGGCTATCGCTACAATGAAGCGGCGTTCGGCATCAGCTGGCCGCTGCCAGTGTCGATCATTTCCGACGCCGACAAAAACTGGCCGGACTACGCGCCATGAGCAAAACCGTCCTCGTCACCGGCGCCACAGGCTTTATCGGCCGCCACGCGCTGCAGCCGCTCTTGGATCGCGGCTACGACGTGCATGCGATCTCGAACCAGCAAAGCCCGCCTGCGATCGCCGGCGTGACTTGGCACAAAGCGGATCTGCTCAGCCCTGGCGGCGCGCAAGCGGCGCTCGATGTGGCCAAGCCCAGCCATTTGCTGCATCTCGCTTGGTACGTCGTGCCGGGCAAGCTCATCACCTCGCCGGAAAATTTCGCCTGGGTTGATGCCAGCCTCGATCTCGTGCGCCGCTTCGCCGAAGCGGGCGGCAAGCGCGTCACCGTGTGCGGCTCCGGCTACGAATATGATTGGAGCTACGGCTATTGCGACGAAGTGCGCACGCCGAGCAATCCCGACACGATTTACGGCTCGTGCAAACAGGCGCTCAATCTGCTGCTGCAATCCTACGCCGCGCAAAATGGCCTGAGCGTCGGCTGGGGCCGCGTGTTTTTCCTTTACGGGCCGCATGAGCATCCGGATCGTCTCGTATCATCGGTGATCCGCAAAGTGCTGGCCGGCACGCCCGCGCCATCTTCGCATGGCCGCCAAGTGCGCGATTACATGCACGTGCAGGATGTCGCTGACGGCCTTGTCGCTTTGCTCGACAGCGATGCGAAGGGCGCGTTCAACGTCTGCTCCAATCAGGCCGTGACCATTCGCGAAATCGTCATGACGATTGGGCGCATTCTGGAGCGACCTGAGCTTATTCAGATTGGCGCCCTGCCGGCGCGCGCGAACGATCTGCCGCTTGTCGTGGGCGACAATGCGCGCATGCTGGCCGCGACCGGCTGGAGCTCCGCCTGGGAGCTTGAGCCGGGTTTGAAACACACGATCGATTGGTGGAAGGAGCAAGCGCGCTCATGAGCGAGATCTGCATCATCGGCACCGGCATGGCCGGTTACGGCGCCGCTCACAAAGTGCGCGAGAAGGGCGGCAAACCCGTCCTGTTCGACAAGAAGCCGCATTATGGCGGCCACACCGCGTCGTTCGTGCGCGAGGGCAAATACACTTTCGATGAAGGCCCGCACGTGTCGTTCACCGGCACGGAGCGGCTGCAAAAGCTGTTCGCCGCCAGCATCAACGAAAAGTACGAGACGCTGCACACCAAGGTGAACAATTACTGGAAGGGCCACTGGATCAAGCACCCGGCGCAGGTGAACCTCTACGGGTTACCGCCGGAATTGCTGGTTGATGTTTTGCGCGATTTCATCGAAGCGCAAAACAAAGAGCATCCGCCGATTGAGAATTACGAGCAGTGGCTGCTGGCGAGTTTCGGCAAGACCTTCGCTGAAACCTTCCCGATGGAATACACGATCAAGTATCACACCACGGACGCTCGCAACCTGAACACCGAATGGATCGGCCCGCGGCTTTATCGCGCCAAGATCGAGGAAGTGCTGCGCGGCGCGCTGCTGCCGTCATCGCCGGATGTCCACTATATCAGCAACTTCCGCTACCCGTCGCATGGCGGCTTCCTGGCCTATCTGAAGCCGTTCATGGATTCGAACGATGTGCGTCTCGATCACAAGCTGAAGGCGATCGATCCGAAGGCCAAGACCGTAACGTTCGCTAATGGCGTGACGGTTGACTATCGCGCCCTGATTTCTTCGGTGCCGTTGCCGGAGCTGATCCCCACGATCGTCAACGCGCCGCGCGAAGTGCGCGAAGCGGCCGATCGGCTGGCGTGCAGCGAAGTCGTGATCGCCAATATCGTGGTCGATCGCGCCGACCTAATCGATGCGCACTGGACCTATTTCTACGACCGCGACATCAGCTTCACGCGCCTCTCGACGCCGCACCTGCAATCGCCGCACAACGTGCCGCCAGGCTGCGGTTCGTTGCAGGCCGAGCACTATTACTCCAAGAAATATCGCCCGCTCGATTGCAAGCCGGACGACCTGATCGAACCGACCATTCGCGACCTGAAGCGCGTCGGCATCATCCGTGAGACGGACAAAATCCTCTACACCGAGACGATGCACATCGACTACGCCAACGTGATCTTCGACCTCGAATGCTCCAAGGCCGTCGATATCGTGCACGGCTTCCTCGACGAGCAGGGCATTCGTTATTGCGGCCGCTATGGCGACTGGAAATACATCTGGACCGACGAGTCCTTCATCAGCGGCGAGCGCGCCGCCGATAAGGCGCTTTGAGGCCGGTAAACCATTCGTCGTTAACGCGAGCCGCCATAATTCGCCCGCGATCTCGGCCTTATAGCGCGCCGGCCGGCGTCTCCGCGTGGGTCATCCGGCCAGCACAATTCTTGCGTGAGCAAGATCATACCAGGAATGCGCGGTCCCATCGTGGCCGTGGAGGGTGCAATGGAGCGCAATCGGCGGGATAACGGAGCGGCGCGGCCTTTGGCCTGCGTGGTGACGCCTGTCTATAATGGCGCGGCGCACCTTGAGAACGCTGCGTTCCCGTCGGTCCGCAATCAGACCTACCGGCCGCTCGTTCACGTTATTCTGGACAACGCCTCGACCGATGCGACGCCCGAGCAGATCGCGCGCTACGCCGCCAGCGTCGATTATCCGGTGATCGTGCGCCGCAATGCAGCGACCGTGCGCCAAGCGCAGAACTTCAACGCCGCCGTCGAATTCGTGCCGGATGACGTCGCTTACTTCACCGTGCTCTGCGCCGACGACATGATGACGCCGGATGCGCTCGAAGAAATGATGGCGTTGGCCGCGGCCAATCCGGGCCTCGTCATGATCGGCGCGCGCGAGAGCGTGAATGATACGCTGCGCCCGGCCTACATGCCTGAGAGCGCCTCGGTGTTTGACGCTTCCAACATGTGCGCGCGCATTCTGGAAGACGATGCCCGCCCGCCATTCCCGCACGTGCTGATCCGCCGTGACGTGCTGCGCGACGGCGAGAAGGCGTTCGCCGAAGATTACATCACGCACGACGCCGAGTTCGTGCTGCGCGTGCTGGCGCAGGGCGGCTCGTTCGGCTTCGTGCACAAGCGGCTGTTCAACAACCTGCATCACGCCGGAACGATCACGTTTTCGGTATCGAAGAAGACGCCCTATATCTGGGAGCGCTTCCTCTACATCGAGCGCTTCGGCCCGTCTTCGCTGACCAACACCGCATATCAGCGCGTGCGCCGGCGTCACCTGCGCATCATCTATCGCCGCTTCATCTATTGGTTCTTCACCGGCGCGCGGGACAATCTGCAGCGTGAGCTGCCGCGCTTTGAATCGCGTGGCGTCGCGCCGAGCCTGTCGGATTATCTCGACGCTGTGCTATCGTGGCCGGGGCACCTGCTGGAACAACGCCTGTTCAAATCGCACAAGGCATTCACCTGGCCGGAAGACGCCTATCGCCGCGATGCGGTGGAAACCGGCAAGGTGCCGGCGCCGGCGAAGTGGGCCGTCGCAACCCGCGCTTAAAGTCGCGCACTAAACGATAATCTTCAGCACGTTCGCTTCTTGCGCGCGCATGCGCGCATCGATGTCGGCGAGGCTGGCGCGGATGGTTTGCGTGAGCTCGGCGCGCTTGGCGATCATGTCGCTGAACTGGCGTTTCAACAGCTCGAGATCGAACTCCTCGATCATTTGCGAATAGCCGGGCGTGCCGACCAGATCGAGCAGCTCGGTGCACTTGCTCATATAGCCCAGCGAAAAGGTTGGCCGGCCGAGCTTGAACGCGCACAGAATGTTGTGAAAACGCGACGCGAGCACGACATCGGTCTCGGTCATTTGCGCCATCAGCTGGTGCAGCGTGTCAGCGGGCGTCGGCTCAATCCACTTCGGCCCGTCCACGCAGCGCGCGCGCTGGCTCACAGCTGTCACAACGCGGCGATCGGACTTTTCGCCCACCAGCAGCCGCACGAAATGGCCTTCATCGGCGAGCCAATCGGCGAACTGCGTGATCTTGTCGACGTACTCGTCGTAGAAGCGGCGCTCTTCGGCGGCATCGCGCCAGCCATGATAGGCCATCACGCCAATGCCGACAGTGAGCGGGCCGTTGGCGGGGCGGGGCGGATCGGGCGGCGTCGGCAAGCGCCAGACGAGGTCGGGTGCGACGGGTGCGTCGGCGTCATCGGCGTCGATGCTGGCGAGATAGGCGCGCGAGCCGGGATCGCGATAGGAGCGATAGGTCGCCAATCGCGCTACCGGCCGGATCAGCCAGCGCGAGAGCGGATTGCGCACCGGATCCGCGCCGACGCTGAGGTACAAGATTTTCACGCCGCGCCGATGCGCGCCCTTCAGCCAGCGGCGGAAGGTGAGCGGCTTTTGGATCGGGTCGGTGCGGTAGTCGTCGACGAGGCTGGTGCCGGCGAAGATGAGATAATCGATCTTACCCAGTGTCCGTTCGGTGATGGCGCTGTTGACGATGGCGCTTGGGATTTTGAGCGCCAGTTTGTCGAAGCCGCGCAGCAATCTGCGCTTGGGCATCCAGCTGATGTCGACGCCCGGCAAATCGAACATCTTTTCGACGAGTTCGGGTCCGGGGCTGATGCTGATGAGTTCAGCGTCGGGATACTTCTCGCGAATGAACGAGACGATGGATTCCAGGCAGCCGTCATTGCCAAGATTTTCCACGCCGGCCCAGCTGATGAAGCCAATGCGCGGACGCCGCTTCGGCGGCGCGCTCGTTTGCGCGCGTTCTTGTGTTTCGGTCATGGACGGATGTTCGCGAGCAGGACGAAGCCGGCAATGTTGTAGCCGATCCACCAGAGCGGTTTCAGGCCATTTTCCGCGCTCATGGCGGGGATGAACAGGCCGGCGATCGGGAACAGCAACGGATAGGATTCCACGAACAGCCGCTTGATGGTGATGCCGAAGGTCGGCGACAGCAGAAACAGAATTGTAAATGGTGCGAACACCAGCAGCGATGCGGCTCGCCCGAGAAGGGTGCGATCCTCCGATGTACGCGCCGTGCGGATCATGGCGCGGGCGATCAAGAGCGGCGCAATGCCGAAAATCATCAGATAGCACAGCAGCGAATAGATCGGCCGCAGCACATTGATGCGGCAATAGCCGATCTCGGTGATGTTGCCGAGGCCGGGTATGAACGAAATATCGAACGTCGCCACCGGCGGCGTGCACCAGTCCACGGTATTCAGGTAAAGCTCGATACCGAGTAGATTCTTGACCGCATTGACCGCCGGCTTCAGCGCAAAATAAAGCGCGCCGCTCATTTCATGCACGTTGCTTGTGTGCGGCGGAAACAGCACCTTCAGCAGCACCATGCCGACGACGATGCCGGCGAGCGCCGCTGCGGCCGCCCAGCGCGTATCGCGTGCGCGCAAGCTCACCGCGCTCCACAGGCCGATGGCGAGCAGCGATGTATTGCGGGTGAGGATGGCCAACACCGAGCCCGCGCCGCTCAGCCAGCGCGTCTTGGCGGCGACGCCGTAAAAGCAGGTCAACACGAAGAGCGGCGCCATGCCGTCCGGCACCAGATAGTAGCCGACCGCCAGCGCCGGGTAGGGGATGGTGGCGATCACCAAGGCCCAAGGCAGCGGCACACGGGCCAGCCGCAACAGCCCCGCCGCCGGCAAGGCGCACAGAGCCGTCGAAATCAGCCCAACCGCGGCGAGCGCGTCGCGCACGCTGGCGCCGGTCCATGCGGCGGCTTGTCCGGCTATGAATGGGGCGAGCACGCGGCTCGCAAACGGTTGAGGCACATGCGCGCGGTCGCCCGAGGCGAGCGCGAGATAGTCTTTGTAGTCGTCATAGCCGTGGTGAAACGCAAACAGCCAGCCGATCACGAGCGCCACGCAATAAAACAGAGCGTAGCAGGCGATGTAACGCGCGGTGCGCGCTTCGAGGAAATCCAGCCAAGCGCCCAAAGGGGTCCGCGAAAGACGTCCGTCTAGCAAGATGCACCCCCCGACCGGTTCAGTCGGCATATCACGCTCGCGCGCGCCAAATATTGGTGGCGGCGCATTAAAACGAGGTGTGGATAAAAATGAGGCTGTGGAAAACTTTCCGATCGTGATCGAGGAGTCGATTTTGCCGCACGTTGCGCGCCGCCAAAATCGCGGTGCTGTGGAGAAAAACTTCAAATAACCCATAAAAAGAGCGTATTAGGCGCGGCGCTTTGCTTTCAAACCATTAACTATAATGCGGCAAGCTCATGGCTCACGGTTTCAACGTGGCCAGGGGAAACGCTTCCGATGTCAGCTTCGCGCGACCTTACAGAAATGAGTTCGAACGCAATTCTCTCGGGACGCGCATTGTGTTGCACGGAGGGCCATTTTAGCCGGAATCTTGCGCTCCAACCAAAGGTGCCGGGGGCGGCGCCGGGTGGCGGGGGCCTCGACGTGCGTACCAATCGATTTGTTTCACTGTTCGCCGCATCTTTGATCGCGCTGCTGCCCGCGCACGCCTTCGCGCAAGACACGCCGGCGCCAAATCCGAATAATTCCGTTTCCGTGCGCGACCGCGCGCGTCCTGAACTGGATCCGCAAGGCGTCCGCCTCGGTGGCTTCACCCTGAACGCCACGCTCGATGGCGCGGTCACCAGCACGGACAACCTGTTTGCCGCCCAAACCAACGAGCAGGACGACCTGATCTACATCGTCTCGCCGAGCGGGCGCCTCAGCTCGAACTGGTCGCGCCATGCTTTGTCGTTTGAAGCGGGCGGCTCGTCCTACAGCCACCAGGACTTCGATAGCGAAGACGTCGACACCTATTATGCGCGTGCAAACGGCCGCATCGACGTCAGCGCCGATACCGATATCCACGGCACGGTCGGAACCTCGCACGAATTCACCCCGCGCACCGATCCCGATCTGACCTCGACGGGCTCGCCGGTGGAGTACGACCAAACCGACGCCTCGGTCGGCGTGGCGCATCGCTTTGGCCGCTTCACTGCGCGTCTCGATGCGAGCCAAATGGACCGTCAGTATGACGGCACCGAAAGCGTCAGAGACTATGATCAAACCGCCGTCCGCGCCCGCGCGGATGTCGAGCTTTCGCCGCGCATCGGCTTGCTGGTCGATGTCACCGGCGACGAGCGCGACTATGACACGCAAAACCTGGATTCCGACGGCACAACGGCGCTCGTCGGCGTCACCATTCGCGGCAATCTGATGCGCGGTGAAGTGTCCGTGGGTCAGTTCTCGCGCGATTATGACGATCCGACCATCGGCACGGTGGACGGCTTGGCCGTGTCCGGCGAACTCGAATGGTATGCCACGCAGCTCACCACCGTCACCTTCACCGCCAAGCGCGGCGCGGAAGACAATTCGACCACGGGTGCGACCGGCGCTTACGTGACCACCGAATATGGCGCGCGCATTGACCACGAATTGCTGCGCAACCTCATCCTCACGGCCGGCGCCCGCGGCGGCAACCGCGACTATGAGAACGTTGCCCGCCAAGACGACTATGTCAGCTATGACGTAGGCGCCGACTACTGGGTCAATCGCCGTGTCGCGTTGCGCGCGCGATTTACGCATGACGATGTTGACTCTGACGGCTCCAACCGCACATTCGATGTCAATGCGGCGACCCTGGGCGTGAGCCTGCGCCTCTAGGGCAGGCGGCCCTGGGCGGGCCGTCGCGCTTACGAGCAGATCGGCATGCCCGCGAAGAAAAATGCGAAAAAGCGCTCCACAAAAAAGAGCGCGCCTGTAACGAGCGCCGCGCGGAAACGCGCGGCGCCGAAGGCGTCTGCGAAAGCGCCGCTGGCCTCTGCGCTCGCGGAAGCTGCCTGGGCCGAAGCCGACATGGCGCTGGCGGAGGCGCTGCTCGAACTCGATGAACTCGAACAAGCGGCGGATGATGCGTCGCGCGCGGCTTCGCTGGCGATGCTGGCGCAGGCGCTGACGCGCGCTGCACGCAAGCGTGGCTTGACGCGCATTGGCGTGCTGGGCGCGCGCGAGGATTTCGACGCGGCCAAGCATGAGCTTCAATCCACCGCGAAAGCGCCCAAAGCGGTGCGCATCACCGCGCGCGGCGTGGCGCGTGGCGCGGAAGTGCTGCGTCGTCCGCGCGTCGGGCCGCTGCGGCGGAAGAAGGCGCGATGAGCGATTGGACGCTCTGCGTCGATTTCGGCACCGCTTATTCGAAAGCGGCGGCGGCGCCGACGCTTGCTTGGTCGCGTTTCGACCCCGCACTTGTGCGCCCGCTGCAGCTCAACCCACACGAGGGCAGTGGAAACGCGTTCCTGTTGGACAGCGCCGTTTTCGTCGACGATGCGCGCATTCTGTTTGGCCGCCCGGCGATCGCGCGCGCCGATGAGCTGGCCGGCAGCAAGCGCGCCGCGCTGAAATCATTCAAAACGCTGCTGAGCGCCGACGATCTCGAGCGCGCCTTGAACAGCAAGGCGCCGCTTTCCATCGATCCGCATCGCGCCTTCCGCATGCGCGATCTGATCGTGCTCTACCTCGCTTATCTGCTGGCGGCGGTCGAAAAAGCGCGCGGACTCGATACGATGGTGTCCGGTCGCATCGCACGACGCTATGCGGCGCCGGCCTGGCGCGAGGGCGACAGTGCGACGTTGCACAGCTTCGTCGTGCGCCTGTTCGGGGAGGCCGAAGCGCTGCGCGCCCGCCTTGGCGGCGCGCTTTTGTCTGACGCGGGCGTCGCTATGAGCGAAGCCGTCAGCGCATTGCCGAAAGCGATGGCGGAAGCGCAGCCGCTCGAAATGGGGCTGATCCACGAAGCCACGGCCGCCGCCGCCTACACCTCGATCGGGCTCGACGATAGCGGCTCGCATCTCATCGTCGTCGATATGGGCGCCGGCACCACCGACTTCGCAGCGCTCGCGCGCATCGGCGAAGGCATGTTCGAATTGTCCGAAGCGCGCGCGACATTGAACCAGGCTGGCGACTTCATCGACCGCATCATCGCCAATCGCGCCTTGGACGCGGCTTCATGGGCCAAGACCACGGCGCAGAAGACAGCACTGTGGGGCGACTTGATGCGCGGCATGCGCGATATCAAAGCGACCTTGTTTGACGAAGGGCGTGTCAGCATTCGCCTCGGCGGGCGCCTCGTTGTGATCGCGCAGCGCGACATTGAGCGCGCCAAGGATTTCCAGCCCTTCGCCAAGGATTTGCAGGCCGCTTACGAACACTGCGTCACCATCGTGCGCGGCGATGCGCTCGTGCGCCATCAGACCACGCTCGAAGCGGTCGCGGTCGGCGGCGGCGCTAGTGCGCCCTTCATTAAAAGCTTGATCGCCAGCAAAGTCGGCCGTGGCCCGCGCATCATGCCGCGCCCGGCGACACCCGATTGGGCCTTTGCGGAAGAATTTCGCGGCAATCTCGCGCCGGTGTTTCCGCAGCTGGCGATCGCGATTGGCGGGGCGCTCGCCCCGGAAAGCATGCTGGCCGCCGGCGGCGTCAGTCCCGCAGGCGCTCGTAGCGGAAGCCGGGCAAAACGCGGTTGACGTAGAGCGCGATTTTCGCGCCAGCGCCGCGTTGCAGGGTCCGCACCGTCTGACGCAGTGCGGAAAGCGGCGTCTGATCCCAGCGCGCCACCGCGATGGCGCGTCCTGCCAAGCTCGCCAGCACCGCCCCTTCGCCGCTGCGCAAGGCAGGCGGGCAATCCAGCAGCACCAGATCATACTCTTCGCGCAGCGCGCCGAGCATAGTGCGCAAGCCGGGCGATCCCACCAGACTACGCCACGCATTTTTCATCCGCGCCGCCGGCATGACATGCAGACCGGTTTCGGGTTCTTCGCGAATGTAATCGCGCCAATTGGCGGGATCTTCGCAGCATTCCAGCACGCCCTTATCGGCGTCGCCGGCGCCGACCGCTTTCGTCAGCGAACGCTGGCGCGTGTCGCAATCGACGACGATGACGGAGCGTCCTTGCTGCGTGGCGCTGATGGCCGCGCCGAGCGTCGTTGTCGTCGCACCTTCGCCGGCGAGCGGTGCGATGAAGGCGACGAGCTTGTCATCGCGCAATGCCGCTTGCAGCTCGCGATAGGCGGTGGCGAGCGGCGAAGCCGGCTGAAACGTCACGCAGCCGACCGGCGATCTTTGATCGGGCGCAAGTTCGCGCAAAGCGCGCGCAGTGAGTTCAGGCGCGGCGCCTAACACCGTGTAGTCGCGATGCTTGCTCAGTCCGCGCAACAGCGTGACCGTGTCGCGGCTCAATTCAGCGAGCGCCGCCGCGAGCAAACCAATCACCAATCCAATCGGCGTCCAGATCAGCGCGGCGGTCAAAGGCCGCACGCCGCCTTGCACATCGAAGGCGATGCCGCCGCCGGCGACGATGAGCGCAACGACGCCGAGCACCCAAATCTGGCGCCTGACAGCGCGGCGCGCCCGGCCCAATGCAAGCGAGGGGTTGGACGGCTTTCGCGCGCGGGGCGTGCCGGCGCCGAGCACCGCAGGCTGGAAATCCGTCAAATCGCTGGTGATTGGAGACGTCAAAGGGCGCACCCCGGCTGGAAGCGGTGTATGTGCGGCGCCTGAATGGCGCGCGCAATGGCGAATATGCCGCTTTTGGCGAAGTCGTACTGGAACGAGCATTCCACAGGCGAATGGGGTTCCAAACGGCAAACTCGCGCCTTGAGCGGTAGCGTTTGGAGCAAAAACAGTTAAGACAGGAGGCGGTGCGTGTTGCGCTTTTCCGCAGGATTTTTAATTCTGCCGATCGGACGCCACTAGGGTTGGTCAATGCTTATCCAGGTACCTCGCCGGTCGTCTGACCAGCAAGGATCAGACGGCGCAGAAGCGCGTGAAGCATTCGAGGTTGCGCTGCGCCGCGATCTCGCCAGTGCGCCCGTTGTTTCGTACGAAATGGTGCTGGGCGGTTGGACAAAACGCGCCGCTGACATTGTGACGGTCGTCCTCGCATCGCCGCTTTGGCTGCCGCTCATGCTGGCGGCTGCGTTGGTGGCTAAGTTACGCTACGGCCAAGCTTTCTGCGCCGACGAACGCATCGGCTATGGCGGCCAATTTTTCCGTCGCTTCAAATTGCGCATGACCTCGCCCAAAGCGGCGCAGGCGCCGGCCGATGGCGACGACTCCGAGCAAGCGAAAGCGTGGCGCGCCATGGCGGCGGAAGCCAAGGATCGCGGCGCCAAGTGGCGCTATGCCTTCGAACGCTTGCCGCAAATGTTCAACGTGCTGCGCGGCGACATGTCGATCATCGGCCCCGCGCCGCTCTCGATCGAGGAACTCGAAGCGCTGAAGGCGGCCAAGCGCCACTATTTCACCGCACGCCCCGGCGTGATCGGCGTCGCCGGCATGCTCGATCCCGGTGACGAGCCGGCGCTGCAATACAAAGCCTACGCCATGTCGTGGTCATTCATGACGGACGCGCTGATCATGTGGGAGGCCGCGACCGCGCTGCCCAAGCGCGGCGAGCTGTGGCGGCCCGGCTTGGCGCGCGTGAAGCCTACGCCGCAGCCCGAAGTGCTGCACCGCCGCAAGCGCGCTTAAAGAGCCTTCAGGAAACGCTGTAGTACGACTTGCTCTGATCGAAGTAGAGCGAGTCCGAATAGGTCTGCCAGTGCGGCAGCACATAGTTCAGCGCCACGCCCAGCACCGAACCGCCCGCCGTTTCCGTTTGCGCCACAGCCGCGCGCATGGCGCCCACCGGCGTTTTGCCGGCGCGCGCCACCAGCACGGTCGTATCCGCTTGCGCCACCAGAATACGCGTTTCGGCCACGGCCAGGATCGGCGCGCAATCGAGGATCACGAGGTCGTAGTGCGCGCGCAGGTCCGTCACCAAGCGCGACATGGCTTGCGAGCCGAACACATCGCGCGGCGTGAAGCCGGCGGTGGCGACGGGGAGGATGTGCGCATCGGAATTGGGATCGTTGACGATCGCCGAACGCCAGGTCGCTTCGCCGGCGAGCACTTGCAGGATGCCGACATCGGTTTCGATATCGACGATATCATTGATCGACTGCATGCGCAGATCGCAATCGACGACGCAGACTTTCTGCCCCGACATCGCGGCGACGCGCGCCAAGCACATCGAAATCGTCGTCTTGCCCTCATTCGGCAAAGCGGACGTGATGGCGACAACCTTCACCGAGAAATCGAGCTTTGAATAGACGATCACCGTCCGCAGCACGCGCAGCGCCTCGGTGAAAGCCGACATCGGCCGGCCAACCAGATAACCAGACGGGTGACGCTCCGCCGGCGGCATTTGCTGCATCATGCGGCGCGAAATGGTCGGGATCGACGCGATGGCCTTGTGGCCGACCTTGGCTTCGAGGTCGTCGGCATTCTTCACCGACTTGTCGAACAGTTCGACCAGCGCGCCCGCGCCCAGGCCGAACAGCAAGCCAGCAGCGATGGCGATGGCGATCGCGACGCGCAGTTGCGGTGAGGAGGGCGCAGCCGGCAGTGAAGCGTGCGAAAGCAAGCGCGCATCGACGGCGGTTGGCCCGGTCGGAACCGCCTGCTGGCGTTGCAGGAAGCTCTCATAAACTTGGCGGCTCTGCGCCGCTTCGCGCTCCAGCTCTTGCAGACGCTCGCTGGCGCTCGCGGTGCCGCGCAATTCGCCGCTGCTGGCGCGCAGCGATTGCTGCAGCGATTCCACATGCGCGCGCGCGGCGGCGACCTGGCCGTTGAGGTCGGCCATGGCGCGCTGCACTTCGCGATCGATGCGCGCGTCGAGATCGGCGCGCTCGGCATTGGCGGCCTGCACATCCGGGTGATTGGGCAGGTAGCGCGTATTGAGGTCGTCGAGGCGGCGCGACAGTTCGGCGGAGCGCTGCTGCAGGCCGTTCAGCGCGGCGGTGTTCAGCGCGTTGGCGATGGCGTCGAGCGGTGCGCCGGAACTGCGCATGTCCTGCACGCGGCGCGCGCGCGCCTGACGGTCGGCGAGATCGGCCTGCGCTTGTTGTACTTGCGATTGCAGATCGCCCATCACCGCCTGCGCCGCGCCATCGGTGGCGAGCCCGGCTTCCTGGCGGAACGCTTCGGCCGCGCTTTCCTTGGCCTGCGCATCGTCGCGCAATTGCGCTAGGCGCTCCCAAGCCATGGTGTTGTTTTGCTGGTCGCTGCTGACATGCGCGTTCAGCTGGCTGGCAAGGTAAACGTCCGCATAGCTGTCGGCGATCAGGCGCGCGCGCTCGGCCGTTCCGGAGCGCGCCGCGATCGCGACGACGCCGGTATTGCCGCGCCGCTCAATGTCGATGACGCTGGCAAGATTGGTTTCAACCGCGCTGGTGGCGTTGGCTGAGTGCATGCCAAGCGCCTGCGCCAGATCGTCCATCAAGGCGGGCGAGCGCAGCAGCTCGATTTCGGAATCCACTTGCGACGGCATCTGCGCCGCAGCGGCGGCGTCCGCCGACATCTCCTGGTGCGGCGTGATGAGCAGCAGCGATGTGGCGGTGTAGGTCGCCGGCTGAAGCATGATCACGGTAAACGCGATTGCCGCCGCGGCGAGGCCAATGCCCGAGATCAGCGGCAGGCGCCGGCGGATCATCTGCATGGCCGTGGTGAAGCCCAGCATGTCTGCGACGCCGCGCGGCGCGGAGGAGACGCTCGGCTCAGGCGTGTTGTTCATCACGTTCATCGGATCCGGCCCGTTTCTGGCGATATTCGCCGCCAGGAGCGCCATCGACCCTAGCACTGGCGCCGGGCCGAAGTCGTCTCCATGCACCGCACATGCACGGATCGCGCCGCGATGGACGCGCAATTGCGCGCCTATTTGTGCGACGGCCTGATCAGAAAATTCGCTCGCCGATGCGGACGGTGTCGCCCGGCAGCACTGGCGTGGATACGGTCAGGTCGTAGGCGCGTTCTACGTCTTCGCTCGCGTGACGAATGAAAACCCGACCGCGATTCGCGCGATAGGTGAATCCGCCGGCCGTGGCCACGGCGTTCATCACGGTGATGTCGACCTGGTAGGGATAGGTGCCGGGCCGCGTCACTTCGCCGAGAATGAAAAATGGCCGGTAATTCGCCACTTCAACGCTCACGCTCGGCGTGCGGACATAGCCGCTCAGCGCCATGCGCAAGGCTTCCGTGAATTCCGGCACGGTTAATCCCGCCGCGCGGATATCGCCGACCAGCGGATAGGCGATCGTGCCTTGCGCGCCGACAACATACGGCCCGGTCAGGCCTGGTTCGTTAAAAACGGTGATGCGCAATTGGTCAGCTGGACCGAGACGGTATTGCACTGGCTGCCATGCGGCGGCGGCGCCGCTGCTCGGCGTGGCGCATGCGCTCAAAGCGCCGGCGCCGGCGCCCAAAACAAGACCGCGCAGCAGCGCGCGACGCGTGTGCCAAATTGGCGATTTCATCCTGGAGCAATCCTCTGAGGCGAACTCTTACGCGATCGTTTGAGGGAAGCAAGGAAGAGGCCAATGGCAACATCGTAAACTGGCCGCGACGGATGTGCGCAGGGTACAAACAACACGCCTTTCGGCACGCTCCATGCTGGTGAGTTGCTGGGGAAGCGAGTTGCGCGATCCCCGCAACGGAGCATAACAAGAACACATGAACTTGCTGCGGATGTTCGAGCGCCCTCAACCGCGTGCCGCAAGGTTCATGGAGGGGCGCGTGGGGTACGCCGTGGGGGATATCCACGGGCGCGCGGATTTGCTCGCCCTGCTGTTCGAACAACTCGAAGCGCGCGCGGCGGCGGACATGCGTCCGGCCGGCCCGCCCATCGTTATCTTCCTCGGCGACTACGTCGATCGCGGCCCGAACAGCGACAAGGTGCTCGACATGCTGATGTCCGGCCGCCCGGTCGGGTTCGAGCGCCGGTTTCTGCGCGGCAATCACGAGCAGATCATGCTGGCTTTCATGGAAGACCCGATGTCCACCCGCGCCTGGACCGTGCAGGGCGGGGCGGAGACGCTGATGGCCTATGGCGTGCGCCCGCCGGCGCCGATGAACGCGACCGAAGAGGAGTGGCTCGCCACCGCCGAGGCGCTGCGCGCCGCCGTGCCGCCGGCGCATGTCGCATTCCTCAAAGGGCTGGAGCGCTACGTTGCGTTTGGCGATTACGCCTTCGTCCATGCCGGGATCGACGCCCACCGGCCGCTTGAGGAACAGGTCGACGAGGACCTCTACTGGGCCCGTGAGCGCTTCATCGCCAGCCGCCGCCCGTTTTCGCACCGCGTCGTGCACGGCCACACGCCGGTCGATAAGCCCTATGTCGACCATCGCCGCATCGATGTGGATACAGGCGCCTACGCCTCGGGCCTGCTCACCGCTGGCCGGTTCGAGGATGACGACGTCAGCTTCGTTTCCGTCACCACCCGGCCCGCGGATCGCGGGGATACGCCGCGCCCGGCCCCGCTTGTGGGCGCCCGCAACCCAGTTTAACACCGCCCGATCGAATTAGTGACCGGGAGATCTGGGCAATGGCGCAAAGCGGCGCGCACGGCAGCATGGACATTCACGACCAGAAAGAGACCTTTCACGGCTTTCTGACCGCCACCGTCTGGATGAGCGGCCTGATCGCCCAAGCTCTGATGCTGGCGACCTTGGCGTTCGCCATTGGCCTTGGCTGGTGGCCCGGTTTCTGCGCCTTCGTCGCTATCGGCATCGTGCTCGGCTTGGCCTTCCGCATGGGCAGCGTCTATTGGGCCGTGCAAGTGGCGTTGTGGGTGCTTCTGGCTTTGGGCGGTCTGATTGTGCCGGCCCTGGCTGGAATGATGGGCTGATCCGTTGCGCATCTCGGTTCTCAAGGAGAGCGCCCCAGGCGAAACGCGCGTCGCGGCGACGCCGGAAACGGTGAAGAAAATCGTCGGCCTCGGCCACAGCATCGTCGTGCAAACCGGCGCCGGTGTTGCGGCCAGTTATCCTGACGAGTTGTTTAAAAACGCTGGCGCGGAGCTCGCCGCCGATGGCGGTTTGGGCGGCGCCGACCTCGTCGTCAAAGTGCGCCGACCGACCGACGCCGAAATTGGCGGCCTCAAAGCAGGCGCCGGCTTTGCGTCACTGCTTGAGCCATATGGCGATAAGGCTGTCATCGACGCGCTGGCGAAAGCCAAAGTGTCCGCGCTCGCCATGGAATTCATTCCGCGCATCAGCCGTGCGCAATCGATGGACGCGCTCTCGTCGCAATCCAATCTCGCGGGCTATCGCGCCGTGATCGAAGCCGCCGAGTTGTACGGCCGCGCCTTCCCAATGATGATGACCGCCGCCGGCACGATCGCGGCCGCGAAGGTGTTCGTCATGGGCGTCGGCGTCGCCGGCCTGCAAGCGATCGCCACCGCGCGCCGCTTGGGCGCCGTCGTCAGCGCCACCGATGTGCGCCCGGCGACGAAGGAGCAGGTGGCTTCGCTCGGCGCCAAGTTCGTCGCGGTCGAGGACGAAGAGTTCAAGCAGGCCGAAACCACTGCCGGCTACGCCAAGGCGATGAGCCCCGAATATCAAGCCAAGCAAGCGGCGTTGATCACCGAGCACATCGCCAAGCAGGATATCGTCATCACCACCGCGCTCATTCCCGGCCGCGCTGCGCCAGTGCTCGTCACGGAAGCGCAAGCGAAGTCGATGCGCCCCGGCTCGGTGATCGTCGATCTCGCCGTGGCGCAGGGCGGCAACTGCCCGCTCTCAAAGGCGGATGAGTTGGTCCAGGTTGGCGGCATCAAAGTGATGGGCTTCACCAATCTGCCCGCGCGCCTGCCGTCCGATGCTTCGTCGCTCTACGCCAAAAACTTGCTCGCGCTGTTGCCGCTGCTGGCCGACAAGGAGAGCAAAGCGTTCGCGCCGGCTTGGGACGATGAAATCATCAAGGGCGCGATGCTGACCAAGGATGGCGCGCTCGTGCATCCGCACTTCGCGCCAGCCAGCGCGGCATAACAGGGACCAAACCATGGTCGATCCGTTCGTTTTCTATCTCGCCATCTTCGTGCTGGCGATTTTCGTCGGCTATTATGTCGTGTGGTCGGTGACGCCAGCGCTGCACACGCCGCTCATGGCTGTCACCAACGCAATTTCCTCCGTCATCATTGTCGGCGCGCTGATCGCCGCAGGCGCCAGCAGTTTGGTGGAGGGCGGCTGGGTCGCGAAAGGCGCGGGCGGTCTCGCGGCGGGCCTCGCGGCGGTGAACATTTTCGGCGGCTTCTTGGTCACCCAGCGCATGCTGGCCATGTACAAGAAGAAAGAGAAGAAGTGACGTGAGCATCGCGGAATGGCGCGCGCTGATCGAGGCCTACCTCGACGCACGGCTTTCCGCGCCGGCCTTCGCGCGCCGTTTTCTTGATGCCTGGCGCGCCCAGCGCGACGCCCGCCAAGAACCAATCCCGCCCGCCATCGAGACGCTGTTCTTTGCCGCTGAAGCTTTCCCCGCTTTCGATGCCGACGCCGAAACCGCCAATGATGACGATCTCCGCAACGCCGCGCAGCGCGCTCTGCGCGAACTCGACGTCGAACGCCCGGTTTCGTCCGCGCCGACCTTCGACCGCACCCGCGCGCGCGAGGACATGCGCCGTTTCACGCTCCAGGTCGGCGGCTGCGCCGGCGTTGGTTGCGCCATCGCCGCCATCTGGGTGGCGCTCTGCATCCTGCAAATCTATTACGTGAGCGAATGGATTTCCGCGCACACGCCGTTCGGTACCTGGCCGTCCGCCGTGCTTGGCTTCATCCTCGCTTTTGTGCCGATTATCGGCAACGTGCTCGCATTTCTCGGCGCGACCCAGGAAGGTTGGGAAACCTGGATTGCCGCTATCGTTTTCTTCGCCGCGCCCGCGGCGACGCTATTCTCCGGCTGGTCGCGCTGGCGCCAGACTGGACGTTGAGGGGCTGTTATGAACGCTGATCTGGCCGCACTGCTGTACCTGGTGTCGGGCGTGCTTTTCATTCTGGCGCTGCGCGGGCTGTCGAGCCCCGAGACCAGCCGCCAAGGCAACACCTTCGGCATGATCGGCATGGCCATCGCCATTGCGGTGACGCTTTCGCTCGTCGCGCCGGATGCGACCACCTGGGCGATCATTATCGGCGCCATCGCCATTGGCGGCGGCATTGGCGCGCTCATCGCGCGCTCGATCAAGATGACGGAAATGCCCCAACTGGTGGCGGCGTTTCACTCGCTGGTCGGCCTTGCAGCGGTTGCGGTCGCGGTGGCGGCCTTTTACGCGCCGGAGAGCTTTCACATCGCGCTGCCGCTCGGCGTTGAAGGCGAGCGCGGCATCAAGCTGCAATCGCTCATCGAGCTTTCACTCGGCGCTGCCATTGGCGCAATCACCTTCACCGGCTCTGTGATCGCCTTCGCCAAACTCAACGGCAATATGAGCGGCGCGCCGATCATTCTGCCCGCGCGCCACCTCATCAACATCGCCATCGCGCTCGGCATTGTCGTGCTCATCTACCTGATGCTGCAGGACGCTGGCCGCACCGAATGGCACTTCTGGGCGCTGGTGGCGCTGTCGCTGCTGGTGGGTGTGACGCTCATCATCCCGATTGGCGGCGCCGACATGCCGGTCGTCGTCTCCATGCTCAACTCCTATTCGGGTTGGGCCGCCGCAGCGCTTGGCTTCACGCTGGAAAACGTGGCGCTCATCATCACCGGCGCGCTGGTCGGCTCGTCCGGCGCGATCCTCAGCTACATCATGTGCAAAGGCATGAACCGCAGCTTCATCAGCGTCATTCTCGGCGGCTTCGGCACCGCGGATGGCGCAGCCGCTGCCGGCAAGGTCGAAACGCGCCCGGTAAAGCAGGGCAGCGCCGACGACGCGGCTTTCATCATGAAGAATGCCGGCAAGGTCATCATCGTGCCGGGCTACGGCATGGCCGTCGCGCAAGCGCAGCACAGCGTGCGCGAACTGGCCGACATGTTGAAGAAGGAAGGCGTCGACGTGAAATACGCCATTCACCCGGTCGCGGGGCGCATGCCCGGCCACATGAACGTGCTGCTGGCCGAAGCCAACGTGCCGTATGACGAAGTGTTCGAACTCGAAGACATCAATAACGAGTTCAGCCAGGCCGACGTCGCCTACGTCATCGGCGCCAATGACGTCACCAACCCCGTCGCGAAAACCGATCCGCAATCACCCATCTACGGCATGCCGATCCTCGACGTGGAGAAGGCGAAGACCGTGCTGTTCGTGAAGCGCGGCATGGGCTCGGGTTATGCCGGAGTGGAAAACGAACTCTTCTTCCGCGACAACACCATGATGCTGTTCGGCGACGCCAAGAAAATGACGGACGAGATCGTGAAGGGGCTGTAGCGACGCAGTTCAGCGGGGCGGCTATGAAGGAAACCTACGGCGTCCAGTGTTTTGAGCTCGACCTTGATACGTCTTGGGTTCTGTTGCCTGAAACGGAGATCGACGCTTTCTCCGATACATTCGCCTTTTTTAATGAGAGCCTGAATGTAAGGCTTTTCATCTCGGGCGAGCGAATCGACGCGGCCGGCCGTGATCTCCTTGAGCTTGCGACAGGTATGAACGCTGCCGCGCTTGCTGGTGTCGCGAAAGCCTTCTGCGATATGGGAGGTTCCGTAATCATCGACGAAAACACGGGCATTGGAGACACCGAGACCGCCTTTGATGTTGATGTCATTGCGGAGGTTGTGGGGCCGCCTGCCGTGCAGCAGCGCATGCTCGTGGCGGCCATCATCAACTCAGTTGTCGCCATCTACGTGCGGATGGAGTCGCCGACACTTATGGGCAATGACTTGCGTACGCTGTGGCGAAATCTTCGGCCTGCTTTGTTCTTGGCCGAGCCAACTCAACCGGGCGGCTAACGCGAGGGTTTGTGATACCCGCGCTGTCGGCTATCATCGCTCTAGATCATTTGTCGGAGAGCGATGTATGCGAAGAATGCTCACCTTCTTGGCTTGCGTTAGCTTGCTCGCCTCCTGCGGCCAAGGCGGCGGCGGTGCGCAGCAGAGCGCGGCGGAGCCGCAAACCTGCGCGCTCGCGCCCGACGTCAGCGCCATTTTCGGCGCGGACGCGGGCGTCGTCGCGCACGCCAATGACGGCGCCATCGCCGCCGATTGCAGCTTCACCTCCGCAGATGGCGCGCGCACCGGTGGTGTCATGCTGTTCACGCCGGCGAGCCTCGGCTCGGTGACGGCGGCCGCGAAAGTCGCGGAACTGGCGCAAAGCTGGGACACGCAAACCGAAACGCCGCTCGAGCCGGTCGAGATCGGCGAGGGCGGCCAGATCGCCAAGGATTTGGCGGGCTATCAAACCCAGATCGTGTTCAGCGCCGGCGGCAGTGTCGTCGCCGTGATGGGCTCGTCCGGCGATGACGCCATGAATGGCGAGCAGATCGCGCGCGCCCTCGCGGCACAGGCGCTGGCGCACGTTCCGGCGCAGTGACGCCCAAACACATCCAATACGTCATTGCCGCGGTGTTCTTTATCCTCGGCGGCTGGTGCGTGCTCGCGCCGCAAAGCGTGCTCGATCTTGGCCTGCGGCCTGAATTTCGCCGGGACGATCTTGTCAGCCAAGTGCTCGTCGGCTGTTTCGGCGCGCAGGCCTGCATTGCCGGCTTGTTCGCCGCGACCTCGAATTTCACGCGCACGACCTTTCTCGCCTACGGGCTGAGCATGGTCATTTTCTTTGTGTTCGATTTTTACTTCTACGCGGTGAAGCCGATTTTCACCGAGTTCATCCTGCTCGACGCCGCTGGCAACGTGATCTTCGTGATCATGTGCGCGTGGGGCTGGTTCAAGCTGAAGCCTAAGGCTTAACCCCGCCCAGCTTGCAGATATATTTCCACTCCGCATCCGTCACCGGCTGCACCGAGAGGCGCGAAAACTTCACCAGAGCCATATCTTTCAGCTTCTCATCGGCCTTCACCGCGGCCAGCGTCACCGGCTTAGGGAAGGGCTCCACCGCTTTCACGTCGACGCAGTAGAAAATGCCCTTCTCGTCGGTCGGGTCTTTGTAAGCTTCCTTGATCACCTCGACGATGCCGACAATCTCCTTGCCTTCGTTGGAGTGATAGAAGAAGCCGCGCTCGCCCTTCTTCATCGCTTGCAGATTGGCTTTGGCGGTGTGGTTGCGCACGCCGCTCCAGGGTTCGCCCTTGGCGCCGCGCGAAACCTGCATGTCCCAGGAAAACGCATCGGGTTCGGATTTTAGCAGCCAGTACGCCAATTGAGCCTCACGCGCGCGCTTCGAACACCAGATTGAACGGCGTCTCCGCCGCGCGGCGGAATTTACTGAAACCAGCGTCCTTGGCCACCTTTTTCAACCGGCTTTCGCCCGCCTGCGCGCCGAGGCAGGCGCACACCTCCTGCGAGCGCGAAGCCGGCGTGCAGATCATGGTCGACGCCGCATAATAGACGCGGCCCACCGGATTGAGATTGTCCTTCAGATCGTCATGCGCGAACGGCTCGACGATCATCCAGGTGCCATCGGTGGCCATGGTGCTCTTCACGTGTTTCCCGGCGCCAATCGGATCGCCCATATCGTGCAGGCAATCGAAGAAGGCGACGAGATCGTATTCCAGCGCCGGATAGTCCTTCGCGCTGGCTTGCTCGAAAATCGCGCGTTTGCCGACGCCGGCTTCCTTGGCCAACTGCTTGGCGCGCGCGATCGATGGCGCGTGATAATCGAAGCCGTAGAATTTCGACTTGGGGTAGGCGAGCGCCATCAGCACGGTGGACGCTCCGTGGCCGCAGCCAATATCGGCGACTCGCGCGCCTTTCTCGAGCTTTTCCTTCACGCCCTTGAGCGAAGGAATCCAGTTCGCCACCAGGTTCTGATTATAGCCGGGGCGGAAGAAGCGCTCCGTGCCGCGGAAGAGGCAAGCCGAGTGCTCGTGCCAGCCCACGCCTTTGCCGCTGCGAAACGCCGCCTCGACTTTCGGTTCGTCGAGCCACATCGCCTGCGCCACTTCGAACGCGCCGGCAAAAAAGCCTGGGCTGCCTTCGTCGGCGAAGGCGCAGCATTGTTCGGGATTGAGCCGAAACGTCTTGCTCTTCGCATTATAGTCGACATAGCCGGCCGCCGCTTGCGCCGAGAGCCATTCGCGCAGATAGCGCGCGTCCAGCTTGGTTTTTTCCGCGAGCTTTTCCGGCGTCGTGGCTTTGCCGTCGGCCATGGCCTTGTAAATGCCGAGCCGGTCGCCGAGCAGAACGAGCGATGCGCTCGCCGCGGCGCCAAGATCGTCGACCAGTTTGCCAAGGAAAGCATTCAGCTTGTCAGGATTGGGCGCGTTCATATCGGCCTCCTGCCTTTGGGAATGCGCGAGCTAAGCCCTTATCGCGCGCCTTCGCAAGCGCTTGCATATGGTTTGCGAAAGCTTCAGCTTTTGCGCCGTAGAGCCGATGCGGTTTGGCAGAAGGAAGCGCGACCTTGGCCGCGACAAACGTAGCGCTCGAAGCGGAAGGGCTGGTCAAGCGCTATGGCGCGCGCACGGCGGTGCAAGACCTGAGCTTTAGCGTGCCGCGCGGCTCGATCTTCGGCGTGCTCGGCCCGAACGGCGCCGGCAAAAGCTCAACCTTGCGCATGCTGGTCGGCGTGATGGCGCCGACGGCGGGGCGCATCGGTTTGTTCGGTGCGCCCATCTCGCGCGATGCGATGCGACGCGTAGGGTATTTGCCGGAAGAGCGCGGGCTCTATCGCGCCATGACCGCACGCTCGGCGATTGCATACCTTGCCAGGCTGAAAGGAACGCCGGCGCGCGAAGCATTCACGCGTGCGGATGCGCTGCTCGAAACGCATGGCCTGGGCGCGGTGAAGAACAAGAAGATCAAGACGCTATCCAAGGGCATGGCGCAAAAAGTACAAGTCCTGAGCGCGCTCGCGCACGAGCCCGAGCTGATTATTTTCGACGAACCATTCTCCGGCCTCGATCCGGTCAATCAGCGCATTCTGGAGGACGACATCCGCGCGCAAGCGGCGGCGGGGCGCACGATCCTCTTTTCCACGCACATCATGGAGCACGCCGAGCGGCTGTGCGATCGCATCCTGCTGATCGCGCATGGCCGCAAAGCGTTCGACGGTCCGGTGACCGAAGCGCTCGCCCTGGCGCCCAGCCTCGCTCTGCTGGAAACCGAGGGCGACTATGATCTCGCCGCGGCGCTCGCGCCGCGCGGCTTCAGCATAACACCCGACGGCGCCGAGCATGGCAATCGCCGCTGGCGCGTGCGCTTGGAAAATGGCCGCACCGCGCGCCAACTCTTGCAAGCTTGTGTCGAAGCCGGCGCGCCGCTCTCGCTGTTCGAGCCCGCGCGCGCGAGTTTGCACGAAGCATTTGTTGCATTGGTGGGCGAAGAGGCGAGGGCGGCGCAATGAAGCTCGCGCCCATCTTTCTCGTCGCCCGCCGCGACTATCTTGCTTATGTCGGCGCCTGGGGTTTCTGGGTGTCGCTGGTCACCGCGCCGCTTGTGCTGGCGCTCTTGGTGTTCACGCCGCTTCTGGTGTCGCGCGCCGAGCCGCCGCGCCAGATCGCCATTCTCGCGGAGCGCCCAAGCGACGCAGAGATCGTCGCCGACGCATTCCGCGCGGAAGCCCGCCGCACCGCGCGCACCGATATCGCCGCCTACGTCAACACCGCGGCGCCCGGCATCGCCGCCGATGCGCTGGCCGCGTTCGACGCGGCCGCGGATCGCGACGCCGCCATCGCCGCCGCACGTCAAATCGTCAGCGCTCAAGCGCCGCGCGCGCTCGGCGCATTCCCGCATCCATCGCCGCGCTACAGCCTCGCCGAGCCGCCGCCGGCATCGGACATCCAAGCGCTGCGCCCCTATCTCTCCGGCGCCGAAGGCGGTTTGTACGGCGCGCTTAACATCCGCCGCGACGAAGGCGGCGCGCCGCTGATCGAATATTGGAGCATCAATCTCAGCCACGATGAGCCCGCGAACATCGCCCGCGCCGCACTGCGGCTGACGATGCAGCGCGAGGCCGTCGCAGCGCTCGGTCTCGATCCTGCCGAGGCGGACCGCATACAATCCTTCAATCCGCAAGTGGCGCAGTTCGATCCTCGCGCGCAGGCCGGCGAGGGCGCAGTCACCTTGCGCCAGCGCGCGCCGTTTTTCGCAGCGCTTGCGCTCGCATTTCTCTTGTGGAGCGTCGTCTTCTCCGTCGCCAACATGCTCCTCAACGGCATGATCGAGGAGAAGTCGAACAAGATCCTCGACACGCTGCTCACCAGCGTCACGCCGATAGAGCTCCTCGCCGGCAAGCTGATCGGGGTCGCCGCCGTGAGTGCGACGCTGTTTCTGTTCTGGGGCGCGTTGGGCGGCGGCGTGCTCAGCATGGCGGCTGATCGCGCGGACTCGATTGTTGGCCAGATCGCTGGTGCTTTCTTGGAGCCGCGTTTGCTCGCTGCCTTCGCGATTGGCTTCAGCTTTGGCTATGTGATCTACGGCGCGATCTTCCTGGCGCTCGGTTCGCTCTGCGAGTCGATCCAGGAAGCGCAAACGCTACTCGGCCCCGTCGCCATGGTGCTCGCCGTGCCGATGGTGCTGATCACGCCGGCGCTCGACAATCCGAACGCGCCCATCGTCGAGGGCGCCTCGTGGATTCCGTTGTTCACGCCATTCCTGATGCTGGTGCGCGCGCCGGTCGGCCTGAGCTGGCCTGAGATTGCCGGCATGGGCGCGCTCATGGCCGTAACGGCGATCATCATTCTCGTGCTGGCGGCGCGCATCTTCCGCGCAGGCGTGGTCGATCAGCTGACGCTGACCAGCTGGCGCGCGCGGAAGAAGGCGTGAGCCTTTAGCCCGCCGGCGGCAGCGTCACCAGGATGACCCGATTGGTGGCGTCCTGTCCGAGCACCAGCTTGCCATCGTGCGTCGCACGCATGCTGCGCGCCATGCCGGCCTGAATGTTGCCGGATTGGATCGGCCAGCTTTGGAATGCTTCCGAGCGCGGATCGAACCGCACCAGCATGTCCGGCCTCACATTGGACTCGTTGTACCAAACGATCCCGTTGACGACAGCGATGGCGTAAGGCTGCGCATTGGCGCCGCTGGGCGTGGGCCATTCGCGCGCTTGGCCGGTCGCCGGATCAACGCGCCCGATCTTGCCTTGCGCCGCATTGGTGTACCAAACGCCGCCATCGCCGGCGATGGCGATGCGCCGCGCCGTTGCGCCGGCGGGTAGCGCCACTTGCGTTACGGCCATGGTCTGCGGATTGACGCGCGCGAGGCAATTGCTGTTGCCGCACGCCGCCCACACCGTGCCGTCAGCCGCAATGGCGATGCCGCCTGGACGCGCATCAGCAGTGGTGAGGGTCGCAAAGCGCGACTGACTGGTGCGCGGATCGAAACGGCCGATCATGTTTCCGCCTTCCAGCGTGAACCACAAATTGCCGGCGCTATCGAACTCAGCGCCATACGGGCCACGCGCGGCCGCGTCCGAGATCGGGAAGGCGGTGGCTTGGTTGGTGGTCGGATCGAAGCGGCCGATCGTGCGGTTGCCGTTGCCGGTGTACCAGAGCGCGCCTTGCGCATCGACGGCGATGCTTTCCGGCGATGCATCATCCGGCAGCGGGAATTCGCGGCGCTCGCCGGTCGTCGGATTGACGCGGCCAATATTGTTGCCGCGCTGGCCCACCCACCAGATCGTGCCGTCCGGCGCTTGCACTTGGCTATGAATGCCCGTGCCGGGCGTCGGCGCGATCCAGTTTTGGAACGTCACTTGAAGCGGGCCCGCAACTGGCGTTGCCGGACGCTGATTGTGCGACGGCGGAAAATAGTGCGCGAGATAATCGAGAATCTGGTTCTGCGTGCTGGGATCCGAAGGCGCCATGTTGGCGACGAACTCTTCCCACTGATCGCGCGAATAGCCCATGCTGCGATTGATCATGCCGGGATCGTGGCAGAAGCCGCACTGCGCTTCGGTGGTGAAGGTGCCGTCATCCTGCGGCAGCGCTGCGCTGTCCTGCGCCGGTGCGGCGGTGACGAAGAGGGCGGACGCCGTCAGTGTCAGCAAGCCAATCGCGCCGCAAACCACGAGCGCCTTATGCGATCCGAGCATGTCCTCTCCCAGTCCTCTGTTCTCAGTCGTTCTATTGCTGATGAGCTAGCCAAGCTTAACGGCAATGGAATGGCGTTGCGGTCAAAACAAATTGAGCCAAATAAAAACGCCGCCGGCTGGTGCGCGGCGGCGTTTGGAACTTTGGGCCTTAAGCCGGTCGCTTAACGCGGCTTTGGCGGCGGCTTCGGCAGCAGGCCTTCGCGTTGAGCGCGCTTGCGGGCCAGCTTACGGGCGCGGCGGACAGCTTCCGCACGCTCGCGCGCACGCTTTTCCGACGGCTTCTCATAGTGGTTGCGGCGCTTCATTTCGCGGAAAGTGCCTTCCCGCTGCATCTTCTTTTTGAGCGCCTTCAACGCCTGGTCGACGTTGTTATCGCGAACGAAAATCTGTACCAGGGTCACTTCTCCCGAAGAATTTTGAACGCGCGAAAGGCCGTCAGCGCTGGTGCGCCGTCCGGTCCGCTTTCTCGCGAAGGCGGCGGGATAGCAAAAGCCCTGAGGCCTGTCCATCGCGCGAAAGCCTTTTAGGCGAAATACCCCCGCGAAACGCAGGTTTAAGCTTGCTCTGCTAGGAGGGGGGTGATGATGACGCCCAGCCTCAATACCTATGTCGTGGGCACGCTCGCGGCGATTCTGGCCACGCGGCTGCCGGTGGAGCTGCTCCATCTCGATGGCCGCCTCGATGTCGCGCTCACCATTGGCGCCCTTGCCGCGGTGGTTTACGGGCTGACGCCCCGGCGTCACTGGGACCAGGCCAAGCGCTTGTGGGGCATGGTGTTTTTGGCGCTGGTGGCGCTGATCGCCGGCTCCTTCGCCGGCACGCTGGTGGGGATGATGGCTGGCTTTCCGGTGATGTTCACGGCGGCCTTTTCCGGCGTCGGCTCGATCGGCTTTGCGGTATCGCTGATCGTCGCCCTGGTGGCGGCCTGCATCGCCTATTTCTTCGTTTTCCGCCTCGGCTGGCCCCTGGTCGAGCCCCGCGACGAGCCAGCCCAGCCGTTCCGCCTGTTCTGAGCCGCGCCGCGGGCCTAAGCTGGCGGCCATGTCCGAGACCCCCTCCGACCGCTTTCGCGCGCGCCTGCTGGCGGCGTTCCCGCCTCACGCGGCCCGGCTCGGCTGGACCGACGCCGCTTTCGACGCCGCCCGCGCCGAAGCCGGCTTGAGCGAAGGCGAGGCGGCCTTGGCCTGCCCGAAGGGCGCCTTTGATCTGATGGATGCTTTCGCCGACCGCGCCGACCAGGCCATGCTTGCCGGTCTCGATGAACTCGACCTCGACTCCATGCGCATCCGCGAAAAAGTGCGCGCCGCGGTGCAGCTCCGGCTCGAAGCGCAAGCCGCGCACAAGCATGCCGCCCGCGCCATGACCCGCGCGCTCGCCCGCCCGACACGCGCGCCGGAAGCCGCGCGTCTGCTTTGGCGCAGCGCCGACCGTATCTGGCGCGCGCTCGGCGATACGAGCACCGACGAAAACTTCTACACCAAACGCGCCATTCTTTCCGGCGTGCTCGCATCCACCTATGCGCGCTGGTTCACTGATGACAGCGCCGACAATGCCGCGACGTGGTCGTTCCTCGACGCGCGCATCGAAAACGTGATGCAGTTCGAAAAAGCGAAAGCGCGCCTGAAGCCGCTCGCGGAAGCCGCGCAGCAAGCCGTCGGCGTCGCCGCGCGCTTTCGTTACGGGCGCTGACGCGCTGCTACGACGCGATATTCCGGAAATAGGCGATGGTCCGCGCGAGGCCATCGCGCAGAGGCTCGGTTGGCGTCCAGTTCAAGGTGTCGCGCGCGCGGGTGATGTCCGGCTTGCGCTGCTGCGGATCGTCCTGCGGCAGCGGGCGAAATTCGATACTGGACGACGAGCCCGTCAGTTCGATCACCAGCTCCGCCAGTTGGCGAATGGAGAATTCGGCGGGGTTGCCCAGATTGATCGGCCCCGTCACGTCGTCGCCCGTATGCATTAGCCGTACCAGCCCGTCGACCAGATCGTCGACATAACAGAATGAGCGTGTCTGGCTGCCGTCGCCATACAGAGTGATCGCCTCGCCCTTCAACGCTTGCATAATGAAGTTCGACACCACGCGGCCGTCATTCGGATGCATACGCGGGCCATAGGTGTTGAAGATGCGCGCCACCTTGATCTGCGTGCCGTGCTGGCGGTGATAGTCGAAGAAGAGCGTCTCGGCGCAGCGTTTGCCTTCGTCGTAGCAGGAGCGCGGGCCGATCGGATTGACGTTGCCCCAATAGTCCTCGGTCTGCGGATGCACGGTCGGATTGCCATATACTTCCGACGTCGAAGCCTGCAGGATCTTCGCCTTCAAACGCTTGGCCAGGCCGAGCATGTTGATGGCGCCATGCACGCTGGTCTTGGTCGTCTGCACCGGATCGTATTGGTAGTGGATCGGGCTTGCCGGGCAGGCGAGGTTGTAGATTTCGTCAACCTCGACATAGAGCGGGAACGTCACGTCGTGCCGCATCAGCTCGAACATCGGATTGGGCAGAAGATGCGCCACGTTCTCGCGCGCGCCGGTGAAAAAGTTATCGACACACAGCACCTCGGCGCCGTCCGCCAGCAGGCGTTCGCACAGAAACGAGCCGATAAAGCCCGAGCCGCCCGTCACCATCACGCGCTTATGTGTATGCATGCGGTTCTTCATGCTTTCACCACATCCGATCCGGCGACATCATTGGAGCTCACGGCGAGCGGCGGAAACGCGCAATAGGCCTTCACCGGCGCGCGCTGCAGCGCGAGATTGATCATGCCGTCGAGCGTATAAGGCTTCAGCGTCCGGCTCTGGCCGAACATGTCGATCTCCACCGCCGCGCTCAACGGAAAGCACGCCTCCAGCAGGCGCCGCGCGCCGTTCGGCGAAATCGCGTAACACAGCGTGCCCCAGGCCTGCACGCAGCGCAGCGGCGTTGAAGGCAGCGGCCGCGCGCTGGCGAACGCTTCGAAATAGCCCGGCCTGCGCTTGGCGCTTTCATCGAAATAGAGCAGCGTCTTCAGCCCGTCTTCGCTTGCCGTCGCCACCAAAGCATTGGTGTTGTAGCCGAAGAAAACGATATCCCAATCGGGCGCGATCTGCGCCAGCATGTCCTGCGCCTGCGTCACGAACCCGCCGCTGAGGCAGGCGTCGTCCTCACACACAAAAATGGGCGCCTGCACGGCCGCCGCTTGCAGCCACAGCGCCCGATTGGACAGCGCATTCCCAAGCGCGCCGGCGCTGAAGCCGCTATTCTCCTCCGCCAGAAGTTTTTGCGCGATGAGTGTTGAGCGGTCGATGGTCGCGCCGATGACGGCGTCGACGAACGCAATCTCAATGCCGGGCCGCGCATTCCACGCCTCGAATTGCGCGCGGCGATCGGCGCGGGCAGGGAGATTGATCACGTTGAGACGCATGCACGGCCTGTGTGCCCAGCGCTCCGGGCATAGGCAAGTGCCGGTAAGGCGCTGACGCTGCGACGCGCGCTAAAAATCAAACATGGCCGTCAGTCGTCCGGCATAGCTGGCGTCGGTGTCGCCGCTGCTGGCGGCGCTCAGGCCTGCTTGCAAGCGCAGCGCGTCGCCAACGCGCCACTCCACGCCGGCCGATGCTTCGCCCCAGTCCGCATCGACAGATGCACCGGTGATGGCGAAAGGCGAGGAGAGCGCCGCGACTTGCCCGCTGATGCCCGGCAATTGGTCGGAAAAGCGATGCGCGTAGGCGAGGGCCAGCCACCCGCGCACGGTGTCGGAGATGTGATACTCACCCTCCGCGCCAATTCGCGCGATTTCGAGCGTGTCTTTCACGTCATTGTAGGTCGCTGGAAATGGGCCGCCGGTTTCGGCGTAGCCATCAAGCGCGATGCGTGAAATTTCGTAAGAGGCGAACGGTGTCAAACGCAGCGCATCATTGACCGGAAACGCCCAGCCCACTTTGACGCCCGCGCCATAGGCTTCGCCGTCTTGAGAGCCTGCGGAGTAAACCAACGTCGCGCCGTTGAAGTAACCGCGCGTGATATCGTTTTCGATGCGGTTCCCCGCGAGCGCGGCATGCACGCGCAATCCCGCATCGCCTGGCTCATAGGACGCGAACACGCCCGCGCCCCATTGCTCGCTGTCGCTTTCGCTGTTGAAGGCGGTGAGGTTGTCTTCGCGCGTGCTCCGTTGCACGCCAAAGCCGATGCGCCATGACGGCGAAGCCTGAAACGCCAAGCCGACGTTTCCGCCAACCACTTCAGGATCGATGCGCAAAACATCATAATGATCCACGGAAAACCCGCCCCAAGCGCTCCAGCTGCTTTGCGTGTGTGACGATCCATAGTGCGAGGCGAGATCGAGCAAGCCATCGATATGGCCCGCGCCCGTCTGCTGCGCCGATTGATTGACGCCGACAATCGTGCTCAGCGATTGCGACACGTCCACCAGATAGACGACGCCGACATTGATATTGGCAATCCATGGGCCGCTACCGACGCCTGCGCCTACAATGACGTCGCCGTTCGCGGATACGCCGGTTCCGGCATCGAGATGTAGCCCACCCATATTCACGCCGTTTTCTGTCAGCACATCGCTGATGGCGCGCATGCCGTTGGCGGCAGTCCAAACGAATGCGGTGGTGTAGTCGACGCTCCCGTTCGTATAGCCCGCATCTGCCGAGCCCACGATCACCGAGCCGTCTGCGTTGGAGGCTAAGGCTGTGCTGGAAAAACTCCCACCCGCGAGATCGCCAAGGCCGACCATGCCTCCGCCTTGAGTCCAGCGAAATGCTTCGAGTCCCGACGGCGATTGTGATTGGCCAAACACGACCAATCCATTCGCGCTGACGCCTTTAGCGTCGCTCGTAAATGTGCTGCCGCCAAGGCTGCCGAGGCCGATCATGCCGCCGCCCTGCGTCCACAGAAACGCTTCTGCGCCGGATGCGGAATGTCCTTGCCCAACGACGACCGCGCCGTCAGCGCTCACGCCCTGTGCGATGCTGGAAAAACTGCCGCCCGGCAGATCGCCGAGGCCAACCATGCCTCCGCCTTGTGTCCAGCGAAATGCTTCAACGCCGGAAGCGGAGCGGCCTTCGCCGACAACGACCGAACCATCCGCGCTGACGCCGAAAGCGTTGCTCAGGAATGTGCCGCCGGGCAGGTCGCCGAGGCCAACCATGCCGCCGCCTTGCGTCCAACGAAAAGCTTCCTGCCCAGATGTGGAGACGCTCGTTCCCACGATCACAGATCCATCGGCGTTGACGCCAAAGGCCATGCTTGAGACGAGGCCGCCTGGCAGATCGCCAAGATCGACGAGGCCGCCCGTCTGTGACCAGCTAAAAGCGCGAGAACCCGAGACCGTATTGCCTCGTCCAACGACAACGATCCCATCAGCGCTAACGCCGGTCGTGCTTGTTGTCATCGTGCCGGGTAAGGACGGGATGATCGTGAACGTGTCCGCGTGTGCTGGCGCGGCGAAGACGGCCAAGGTCGAAGCGCTGCAAAGCAGCGCCATGCTGAACCGCCCCATGTCCCACCCCTTATTATTAGGGTAGCGGTACGACGCCCTAAGGTTGCAGGCAAGTTTTTTGAAGTGCGTCGTCTATGGCCCGCTCTTCTCGGAACCGACTTGTACCATAGCGACGGCTCGCCGCTCATCGTCATTCCGCTGTTTCTCGCCACGCTCACCATGGCGCTTGCCACGGCGGCTCGAGGCGATGGGTTTCAGCGCAGCTTGAGCTTCGTCACGTGGCCCATCTTGCGGCCGGTGCGGGCGTCGCGTTTGCCGTAGAGATGCAGGCGCGTATCGGGATCGGCGGCGAGGGCTGCCCATTCGTTGGCGTCGTCGCCAATCAAATTGAGCATTTCGATATCGGCAATGCGCGTGGTCGGCCCGAGCGGCCAGCCGGCGACGGCGCGAATGTGTTGCTCGAATTGCGAGGTGAGGGCGCCTTCTATGCTCCAATGCCCGGAATTGTGCACGCGTGGCGCCATTTCATTGGCGACGAGCGAGCCGTCCTTCATGACAAAGAATTCCATCGTCAGCACGCCGACATAGTCGAAGGCTTCAAGCACGCTCTGCGCGGCTTGGCGTGCGCGCGCCTCAATGTCGGCATTCGTATCCGCCGGCAGCACCGTGCGTGATAAGATGCCGCCTTCATGCTCGTTTTCACAAAGGTCGAAGAACGCCATTGCGCCATCGGCGCCGCGCGCGGCGATGATCGAAACTTCGCGCTCGAACGGGCAGAAGCCTTCGAGAATGCCGGGCGCGCCCAGCTGCGCGAACGCGCCCGCCGTGTCCGCCGCCGTCTTGATGCGGATCTGGCCGCGTCCATCATAGCCGAGCCTACGCGTCTTCAGGATCGCCGGCGCGCCAATGTCAGCAATCGCAGCATCGAGGTCTTCCTGGGACGCGATTGCCGCGAAGGGCGGCGTGGCAATGCCGAGCGTATTAAAGAAGCTCTTTTCGTCGAAGCGATCCTGCGCGATCGCCAGCGCATTCGGCGAAGGTCGCACCAGCGCGCCCGCATCGATCAGTGCCTGCGCGGTTTCCGCCGGCACGTTCTCGAACTCGGTGGTGACGACATCGACCGCTTTCGCGAAGGCCGCGAGCGCGATGCTGTCGCGATAATCGCCGACAATGGTTTTCGCGGAGACGCGCGCGGCCGGGCTGTCCGGTTCGTCGGTGTAGATGCAGACGTCAAAGCCCAGCTGTTCGGCGGCGTGCGCCAGCATGCGGCCCAATTGTCCGCCGCCCAGAATGCCGATGGTCGAACCCGGCTTCAGCATGGTTCAGGTC
>JADMIO010796496.1_pt1 | contig 73580 bp, 70 predicted proteins | sample 8958161 | NCBI WGS metagenome assembly JADMIO01 (sample SAMN16585339, study PRJNA669376) | soil metagenome | isolation source: Crop rotation soil | place: USA: Cullars Rotation, Alabama | collected 2011
GCCGCGACTTCAAGTCACGTGAATTCCAAGCTTCGGATCCCACTGTGCTGGAAAGATGGCCCGCCTGGCCGTTTCCGACATCGAACCAGACACCCCGGCGCCGCGCGGCCAGCACTTCGGGTAGGATGCGGCCATTGTCGTCGATGATGCTGTTGGGCGGCGGCGCGAACATATGCGTGACGATGTCGCCCTTCTTCAGCTGGTTGATGATCAAAGGCAGCGGCGACATGGTCTGGCCCATATGGATCATCACCGGCAGGTTGAAGGCGCTCGCCACTTCCTGGGCGCGGCGCATGACCTCAACGTCATTCGGACCGGCCACATCGCGCGACAGGCGCGCTTTCACGCCCGCAATAAAATCACGATTCTTGGCGATGGCATCTTTCGCCGCGGCGACATCGGCACGGGCAATATCCATGGTGTCGCCTTCGGGCAGGATACCGGCGCGGCCTATATTGATCAGGACGCGGGCCTGCTGCGGTGAAGTGCGCGCCACCGCAATCGTGTCGCCGATATGATCGGCCCCTTGCGAGCCGGCATCGATCCATCCGGTCACGCCATCCTGCAGAACGAGCCCAGGGCCCTCCTTGGAGCGCGCGGTATGGGTGTGGATGTCGATCAGTCCGGGAACGACGAGCTTGCCACGGGCATCGATGGTTTCCGCCGCGCCGGCCGCGATGTTGGCTTCCACGGCGGCGATGCGCCCGCCCGAAATCGCCACGTCACGAATGCCGTCGAGCCGGAGCGAAGGATCGATGACGCGCCCACCCTTAAGGATCAGATCGTAACTGGCGGCCGCTGCGAAGGATCTCGCGGGGCTGCTCATGAGCGCCGCGCTCGCGATTCCAGTGGAAACGAATGTGCGCCGGTTCATCATGCTCCCCTCCCCTGTTTGCAGGGATGTTCTGCGCCTCAAAACAGCCTGTCAACAACCGCATCCGGGGGCGAAGGCGACCGCAATCGGTGTTATAGTGCGAGCGTGCCCAAGCCGGGAGCAGCGACATGCGCGTTAGAATTCTTGGGCTTTTCTTGGCTTTGAATTTTGTCTTTGCTCTTCAAGACATGGCGCACGCCAAGGCGCCGGCGTCGGTTCGGCTCTATGTGATGGATTGCGGCAGGCTCGATATTCCTGACGTCACGCCGTACCAGCTGAAAAAGGAAGACATGGCGACCAGCGTGATGTCGGTGCCGTGTTTCCTGGTGGCCCATCCCAAGGGCACGCTGATGTGGGATGTGGGCGCAGTGCCCGACAGCGCCATCCCTGCCGGCGGCACCGGAACGCTCCGCGGCTACGGGTCATCGAGCAAGAAATTGGAGACGCAACTGGCTCAAATCGGCTACGCGCCGGGCGACATGACCTATCTGGCTTTGTCGCATTTTCATTGGGACCATGTCGGCAATGCGAACATGTTCGCGCGCGCGACTTGGCTGGTACGAAAGAAAGAGCGCGATCTGATGTTCGAGGGTCCGCCCTCGCCGCGCACCGAGCCCGCCAATTACAGCGCGCTCAAGACCAGCAAGACCGTGATCATGACGAATGCCGATTACGATGTCTTCGGCGATGGGACCGTGGTGATAAAATCAGCGCCCGGACATTCGCCGGATCATCAGGTCCTATTCCTGAAGCTCGCGAAGACGGGGCCGGTCGTACTGAGCGGCGATCTTTACCACTATCCGGAGGAGCGTACGCTCAAGCGGGTACCCACGACGGATTTCAATCCGGAACAGACGACCGCATCGCGAGCGGCCATCGAAAGCTTCATCGCTCAGAACCATGCGCAGCTGTGGATCCAGCATGATTTCACGGCAACCGCGAAATTGAAAAAATCGCCGGAGTATTACGAGTAGAGCGATTTAGAAATCGCTGTCATTCCGGACGGCGCGATCAGCGCCGATCCGGGAACCACAGAGACGATTGCTGGGTGGGGGTCCCAGCTCGCGCAGCTTATGCTGCTTGGCCGCGATGACATCTTGTCACTTCCGTGAAATTTCCGCGTGTTTAGCGGCCAGCAGATATTCGCGGTTGCCGTCTCCGCCCAAAAGCGGGCTGTCCATCGTACCCAACACCTGCCAGCCTACCGTCTTGACCCAGGCGCTGATGTCGGCGAGCGCCGTTTCGCGCAAGGACTCGTCTTTCACGATGCCGCCCTTCGCCACTCCGCTCCGGCCCACTTCGAATTGCGGCTTCACCAGCAGAACGATCCAGGCATCCGCCGCCGCCAGATGCAGTGCCGGCGGCAGAGCGAGCTTCAGACCGATGAAACTGACATCGACGGTGATGGCGCGCGGCGGCTCCGGCACTTTGGCAGGGCTCAAATCGCGCGCATTGGTTCCATCGAGCCGCGTCACACGCGCATCCGACGCGATCTTGGCATGAAGCTGATCGTGCCCGACATCGACCGCATAGACGCGCGCGGCGCCCTTCTCGAGCAGGACCTGGGTGAAGCCGCCGGTCGAAGCGCCGATGTCCAGGCAGACACGCCCCTCGGGCGATAGCGCGAAGTGCTGAAGCGCGGCCGCCAGTTTCACGCCACCGCGCGAAACATAGGGATGCGCCGGCTGGTAAACGATCTTCATGCCGATGCGCAATGTCTGAGCCGGCTTGGTGACGAGCACCCCGTCGGCCTTCACATTGCCCGCTTTGATCGCGGCTTGCGCTTCGGCGCGCGTGGCGGCAAAGCCCTGCGCCACAAGGAATGTGTCGGCACGGTCATTGTCGTCCGGCCCAGTGGGCGGCGGATTGAGAGGTGTATCCGGAATCGTCATCGGCTGCAGGCGAGCTTGAAGCGTGCTAGCTCCTCACGGCGGCCGCGTCGCGTTCGCGGCCCAACGCCGAGAGCCCCGCGGCCACGATGCCCTTGGCGTCGAGACCTGCGATCTCATACATGCGCTCAGGCGTGTCGTGATCCATGAAGCGGTCGGGCAGGATCATGGTGCGGATCTTCAGGCCGCGATCCAAGAGCCCGTCCCAGGCCGCGAAATTCAGCACATGGGCGCCGAAGCCGCCGACGGAGCTTTCCTCGACGGTGAGCAGGACCTCGTGATTCTGGGCGAGCTGCCGGACCAGATCGGTGTCCAAGGGCTTGGCAAACCGCGCATCGGCAACAGTGGCCGACAATCCGTAGGCGGAGAATTTCTCCGCCGCCTTCAGGCATTCGGCCAGCCGCGTGCCGAAACTTAGAATCGCGACCGAGCTTCCCTCCCGCAGAATCCGTCCCTTGCCGAGCGCGAGCGGCTCGCCGATGGCGGGCAGCGGCACGCCCACGCCTTCGCCGCGCGGATAGCGGAATGCCGAGGGGCGGTCATCGAGTGCGCGCGCAGTGGCAACCATATGCACAAGTTCGGCCTCGTCGGCCGCGGCCATCACAACGAAGCCGGGCAGCGTCGCCAGATAGGTGACATCGAAGGCGCCGGCATGGGTGGCGCCGTCGGCGCCGACGAGACCCGCGCGGTCGATGGCGAAGCGAACGGGCAGCGATTGGATAGCCACGTCGTGGACGACCTGGTCGTAGCCGCGCTGGAGGAATGTCGAATAGATCGCGGCGAAGGGCCGATAGCCTTCCGCAGCGAGACCGGCGGCAAAGGTCACGGCGTGCTGTTCGGCGATACCGACATCGAAGAAGCGCTTGGGGAATTTCTTGGCGAAGAGATCGAGTCCGGTGCCCGATGGCATGGCCGCCGTGATGGCGACGATCTTCTCGTCACGGGTGGCTTCGGAGATGAGCGCTTCGGCGAAGACCTTGGTGTAGCTCGGCGGACCCGCTGCGCCTTTCTTCTGTTCGCCGGTGAGCACGTTAAATTTGGAGACGCCATGGAATTTGTCGGCCGACGCTTCGGCGGGCGCATAGCCCTTGCCCTTTTGCGTCACCACATGGACGAGCGTGGGGCCGGTGTTGTTGTCGCGCACATTCTCGAGCACCGGGATCAGATGATCCAGATTGTGCCCGTCGATCGGGCCAACATAATAGAATCCCAATTCCTCGAACAGCGTGCCGCCCATCCAGAAGCCGCGGGCGAATTCCTCCGAGCGCTGGGCGGCGACCCGGAAGGGTCGCGGGAAGCGCTGCGACATGCGCTTCAGGAAACCGCGTAAACCCCTGTAGGTGCGGCTCGACACCAGCTTCGCCAGATAGGCGCTCATCGCGCCCACGGGAGGCGCGATCGACATGTCGTTGTCGTTGAGAATGACGATCAGCCGCGCATCCATGGCGCCGGCATTGTTCATGGCTTCATAGGCCATACCTGCGCTCATCGCGCCGTCGCCGATCACGCTGACGACATGATGTTTCTCGCCGGCGAGATCCCGCGCGGCGGCAAGACCGAGCCCCGCCGAAATCGAGGTCGAGGAATGGGCGGCGCCGAAGACGTCATATTCGCTTTCGCTGCGCTTGGTGAAACCGGAAAGGCCGTTGCCTTGCCGAAGCGTGCGCATGCGCGAGCGGCGGCCGGTGAGAATTTTATGCGGATAGGATTGGTGGCCGACGTCCCAGATCACCTTGTCGCGCGGCGTGTCGAAGACCCGGTGCAGCGCGACTGTCAGCTCCACCACGCCGAGCCCCGCGCCGAGATGGCCGCCGGTCACGGAAACCACATCCACGGTTTCCTGACGCAGCTCCTGGGCGAGCTGATTGAGGTCTTCGCGCGGGAGAGCGCGCAGATCGGCCGGTTCCTGAACTGTGTCGAGTAAGGGGGTCTTGGAAGGAGGGGTCACGAAGCTCTCTAATTCTATTTGAAATCAGGGCCTTCCGGCCGGGACGAGGCACGCGCGCGCTGGCCAAAAGATCGGCCTTCTCGCCGAACAAATCAAGGTGAATGGGCGTTTGTGTGGCGTTACCCTCAAGCTTACAGCTTCATGGGTTCCGTGCCCCGGGCGCCGTCCGGCCCAGCCACGATCTTCTCCAGCCGTGATTCGGCGTTTTTGAGCTTCTGGTCGCAATGGGCCTTCAGGGCCATGCCGCGCTCATACAGCGCGATCGAATCCTCGAGGTCGACCTCCCCCTGCTCCAGCCGCGAAACGATGCGCTCGAGCTCGGCCAAAGCGGTCTCGAAGCTGAGATTCTCGACCGCCGGCAGGGGAGCCTCGGTTTTGTCCGCCATCGGGGTGGTTTCCCTCGTCAAGCCGCCATCAAGGCCCGCACATGCGCGCCAGCCGAACGGGCCGTAGCCGAGAGGTCATAGCCCCCCTCGAGGGAGGAAACAACGCGCCCCGCACAGCTTTGCTGTGCGATTTGGCACAGGGCTTCGGTCGCCCAGGCAAAGTCGCTCTCGTCCAGACGCAGCTGGGCCAGGGGGTCGTCGCGGTGGGCATCGAAGCCGGCCGAGATGATCAGCAGTTCCGGCCCGAACTTGGCCAAAGCCGGCAGGATCTCGCGCTCGAAGGCACGGCGGAATTCGGGTCCGCCAGCGCCGGGAGGCAGGGGCGCGTTGACGACATTGTGGGCGATTCCGGTCTCCTGCGGGCTGCCGGTGCCGGGATAGAGCGGGGATTGGTGCGTGGAGGCGTAGAACAGCGCCGGGTCGGGGGTGAAGGCATCCTGGGTGCCGTTGCCGTGATGGACGTCGAAATCCACCACCGCGACGCGTTTCAGCCCGTGAGCTGCTCGTGCATGCAGGGCGCCGACGGCAACACTGTTGAAGAAGCAGAACCCCATAGCGCGAGTGGGTGTGGCGTGGTGGCCGGGCGGGCGGACGGCGCAGAACACATTCTTCGCCTCCCCGCCCATCACCATATCGACGCCCCGCACGACGGCGCCCGCCGCGCGCAGGATCGCCTCCTTCGTGCCGGGCGAAGCGATGGTGTCCGAATCGACCTGGACATAGCCCGAGTCAGACAAGGCTTCGAGGAGCTCCGCCACGAAATCCGGGTCGTGGACCCGACTCAGCGCCGCCGGGAGCGCTTCGGGCGCTTCCACCCGCAAGAGCGACGCGAATTCAGGACCGTCCAGGACCTTCAAGACTTCAGAGAGCCGTGCTGGGCGTTCGGGATGCCCGGGGGGCGGCTCATGCCGAAGACAGGCGGGATGGGTGATCAGCGCGGTGGCCATGGGGATCTCGTTTCGGAGTTGTCACATCGGTTGAGCAGAGGGCTGTAACACACTGGCGATATTGGCGTGCATCTCTTTCGCCTCCGGGAAATCCGGCCATTGCGCTAGCGCGCCTTCAACGCAGGCAAGCGCCTCGCGCCGCCGGTTGGTTTGAAACAGCGCAACCGCGAGACTGAGATAGGCAAATTTGAATTTCGGATCGACGCGCAGTGCGTTCTGGAAACAGCGGATCGCCTCGTCCGCCCGGCCCATCGCGTGAAAGGCGACGCCGAAACTGTTATGGGGCCGGGGCGAGTTTGGCCGCAGCGCGAGCGCCCGATTGAGCAAGTCAAACGCCCGCGCTTTGTCCCCGTGCGCGGTCAGGAATTCGCCGAACCCCATCAGGACGTCGAAATCCTCCGGCGTGTTGTCGAACGCGATCTGGAATGCGCGCTCTGCCTCCGCCGATTGGCCCTGAGCTTGGAATGCGTCCGCCCGCTCGAACGCCTCGCCAGCAGCCACGCGCTGCTCGAAGCGGCAGAAGACATCCTGTGTTGGTTGTCCCGGCGCGGATTGAGACGTGAGATCGATCGTGTGAGCGCGAATCGGCGGCAGGAAGGTTCCGATGATGTCCGAGACCCGATTCAGCATGTCGGTGTTGCTCGCACCCTCACCCGCGGAGACAATTCGGCGGCAGACAGGCGCGACGGCGGCAAGGCATGCGGGTAGCGGACCCGGCATGCGTTCAATTGCCTGGGTCACAAATGTCGCGAAGATCCGTGTGAAGTCGCAGAGCGCTGCTTCGGGATAGGCGTGCTCATGCATCAAATGAAGGGCCGCGGGCCGGGTGGCCACCAGAACATCGCGCTGGGCAGCAGCGGCGGCCGGGAGCCAGTAGTCCCAAAACGGCAAGCCCATCGCAAACGGCATAGCGGTTTTAAGAAGCGTCTTCGCCAGTGAGGAATCGAAAAAGAAAAAGTCGAAGCCCTGCCAAAACTTTCGGAACATCCCGTTCTGCAGCGCGGTGACGTCGCAGCGTTGCCCCGCGATAACAGCATTGCCGACCAGCGATGGCAGCCGTTCAGCCCAAGCCGGCGAGGATTCGAAGAGGAGATCGCTGTTGATGATCCCGACGACCGGCTCGGAAGCGTCGACCAACACGCCCAGCAAATCCGCGATATAGGGATTCTTGCGCCCCGTCCACGCGCTGGCATTCCTGTCCGTGGGGACAAATTCTATGTCGCGATAGAGCGGCGCGAGAGCGGCGATCTCGTCGCGGTCATTGATCGACACGACCCGAAAACCCGCGTCGATCCAGGAGCATGCGCACAGTCTCTGATACACACTGTCGACCGGCCGGCCGGCATCCTGCCGCGCCAGTTTCGGCGGTATCGAAGTCGCCACAAGAATTCCGGAGGACAATCACGCACCCATCTCTTCAAGCCAATGGATCATTGGCCGACGGTTCGCCCTTTTCAATGAAATTCCAAATCGTCCAGCGCTGCCGCCGGAAACTCGCATTTCAGCGCCACATCATTCGCGCGCGTCCGCGCATGCGAAAAGAAATAAGCCGTCTCAGGGCTCACCTTCTCATGCGCCCACACTTCGGGTTCTGTCAGCGTCCATTTCTTGCGAAACTCCTGATAGGCGCTTTCCACCAGGCCGTAGCGGCTTTGACGCGCCTGCTCGAGCGTTAGAGTTCCCTGGTGAATCTGATGGCTCAAATGCCCGCTGCCTTCGTGATGGAGCCAGGCGCCCTTGGCGCAAACGAGCTTGAAACCGGCCAGATGCGCGCGCATGCCGTAATCGATGTCACCGAAATAGCCGAAGAAGCGCAGATCCAGCACGCCGATGCGTTCGATCAGCGAACGCTTGATGAGGATCGCATCGCCGGACAGCAATTGGTCTTCCACATAGCGGCAGCCATTGGCGCTGAAGACATTGCGCGAAAAGGCATCGATGTCCTGATAGGTGTTGAGCGGCGTATCGGGCTTCACCCAATGTTCGGGATGGGAATCGACATAATTGGACGTGCCGCGCACGATGCCGAAATCGCGCGACAGGGACGAAACCAGGAGAAGCGCCTGAACAAAGCTTGTGGTCACCGCCATGTCGTTGCTGATGAAGAAAACGAGATCGCGCGTCGCATGATGGAGCCCTATGGAAAAGACCCCGGAATAATGCTGATGCTTGCGCGACCTGATGATCTTGGTCTCATGGCCCTGGGCTTCCGCGCGGTGGCGGCGAAAAACCTCCAGGATATTCTCCTCAGGAGCCGAGGCGTCGTCGACCAGCACGAACTCACAGTCAAGTTTCAGGCGGTTGACCGCGAACAGGATCGTCCCCAGACAGCGCGCGGTGAATTGGGGATTGTTGCGCGCAGGGACAATGAAACTCGGCATGGCAGTCCTTGATGATGAGAAGCCGAAGCGACAATAGCAAAAATCTCAGGGCTTGGTGGAGGGCCCGAACAGGCGCGCGACATCCTCACGCCCCAGCGTCGCGATATAGCAGCGGCTATCATTGTGTGAGCCGAAGGACATAACGACATCATCTTCGCGCGCCACAAGCCCGGCGCAGAATTCCTCGCCGAAGGTCAGGAAGTGAAAGCTTTGCGAAATCTCCACTTCGAAAGCCGCATTGATCCGCACGAAGGCGTGCTCGAAGATAATCTCGTTGGAAAATTCGAATTTGCGGTGGATGACACCGAGATGGACGTCGTTCTCATAGGGGACGATCTGAGACGATCCCGACCAAGCGATTGTCGACACTCCGGCCCATGCGGTTTGGGATGAAGCGGACCAATCGGCGGTCGCGCCGCGCCCCTCATGGGCCAGGGTGATGCGCCGGCGTTCGAAATCGACGGCGAAAGCAGTAAGCGGGGATGGCCGGTAGACGAGATAAAGCCCGTCCTTCTGCTGCAGCGGAACCCAATTCTTTTCCCAGCGTGAGCCCGCGGGCGATGGCAATTCGACTCCTCCGGACCGCGTGAAATCATTCCTGAACGCGATCAGGTGCATGGCCGAACCCGCAAAGCTGGGGGTGCCATTGACGATTTGAATCTCGGGCTTGCAGCCAACGCCGTACCAGCGTCCCCCATGTTCGAAGATGCGGATATCCTCAAACCCGCTGAGCGAGCTGTCGAACACAGTGCAGTCGAGCGCACTCCCCCAATCGGGAATGCGCAAGGTGCCGAAGCTGGTCTCGTTCACCACCTCCTGCGCATTGCCGATGATCGCGCTGGTGAAGCCGAACCAATTGCGATTGGGCATCACCAGCACATTGGAATGGCGCAAGCAGAAGAATATCTCGCCATCGCGCATGGCGATGGAAGGGTTGAAACTGTTCAGACGCGGATGCACCACCACGAAGGGAAACACGCGAAACGAGCGACATGCCGTCAAGAAGCGCAATTTCAGCGCATTGGCTTTGGTGCCCATTGCTACGCGTCTTCCCCGGAAACGACCAGCTTCATTGCATGGGCAGACCGGCCGCACGAAGCTGAACGCCGCCTTGTGACGCCGTGCGGGCCACCTCGACCAGGGCCTTCACCGGTTCGGTTTGCAGAATCGTGTCCAAACCTTCCAGCGCCTTCAGGCTGGCCGCCGATCCCCCGAACGCGCGCGACAGCCTGCCCACCAAACCGCGAGCGGCGGGATAGTTCTTGAACGCCACGCGCGCATCGGGTGCGAGGCCGGCAAGCTGCTTCACATCGGCGACCGCGGTCCAGAAGCCGCCGAGCTCATCGACCAACCCACGCTCCTTGGCGTCCGCGCCCGTCCACACGCGTCCGCGCGCGACCTGCTGCACGCGCTCGAGCGGGAGCTTGCGGCCCATGGCGACCTTCTGGGTGAAATCGGCGTAGACGAGATCGGCCTGCGCATTCACCGCCCCCAATTGGGTCTGGTCCCAAGGCGTGATACCGGAGAGGAAGAGCGCGTTCTTTCCGACGCCCAGCTCCTTGGCTTCGACGCCGACCATTTCGAGCGACTTCGCGACTGCGACCTTTCCCCACAAGACACCAATGGAACCGGTCAGCGTGCCGGGTTCGGCGACAATGCGATCGCCCGCAAGTGCAATATAATAGCCGCCCGAGGCAGCCACCGAACCCATGCTGACGACGATGGGCTTGCCGGCGGTGCGGGCTTTCTTCAGCGCCTGCAGGATCTGGTCGGAGGCGATGGCCGAGCCCCCGGGCGAATCCACGCGCAGCAGGATCGCTTTGACGTTCTTGTCGGCGGCCGCCTCGCGGATGGCCTGGGAATAAGTGTCGCCGGCGACCGAGGTGCTGGCGGCGGCGAACGGACTGTCATCCCCGCCTTCGACGATGTCGCCGGCGGCGTGGATGAAAGCGATAGTGGATGCTCCCGCCAAACCGGGGTTGCGGTTGCGCGTCGCCTGCAGATAGCGGTCGAAGGTTATCACCTGAGCGCCCGTGCCGGCGCGCATCTTGGCCGCGTCGCGCGCTTCGTCGTCATAACCGATATTGGTGATGAGGCCCTTGTCCTTCACGGTCTCGACCGTCGCAGGACCGGAATCCAGAACCGAAATCAGCTGAGCCCGATCTAGCTTGCGGTCGGAGGCGGCTTCGGTCGTGGCCGAATCGTACCAGGATTGCAGGACGCGCAAGGTGGCTTCGCGATGGGCCGGCGTGAAATCGCTCTCGGTGAAGACATTGGCCGCGTTTTTGTACTCGTAGCGCTGCACGAATTGGGGCGTCGCGTTCACCTTGTCGAACAGGCCCTTGAAGAACATCGTTGTGGACGAGGTGCCGGCGGTGAAGAAGGTGGAAACCGGTTGCATCCAAATCTCATCACTCACCGCCGCGGCGGTGTAATCGCCGAGCCCACCGGAATAGAAGCTCTGCGAATGAGCGATGACGAATTTGTTGGATTCCTTGAAGTGCCGGAGCGCGTCGCGCAGCTCCTCGGCCTTGGGGACCGAAAGATCGCCCGAGCCGACGCGCAAAAATACGCCTTTGACGCGCGGGTCGCGGCCGGCGCGGTCGAGCCCCATCACCACATCCATGATCGAGACCTTGCCGGCGCCGAGATCGAACAGGCTGGAGGCGGATTTGTCGTCCATCGCTTTGCGCAAATCGAGCTCGAGCACGGTGTTGGCCGACACGCCATCGCCGCTGATAAAAGCGATTCCCGCCAGAAGAAGGACAAGGATGATTAGCGCTACCACCGCCTTGGCGATGGAATTGAGCACGCCCTTCACGATTCCCCACAACCAGGACAGAACGACCATGGCTAATCCTTTCAATGCCTGAGGCTCTTTTGAACTTTACAGGCAATGGCTCAAGGAACGCCAATGGGTTGAGCGCGAGAGCGCGCGGCTACAAGGCTTGGGAACCCGATTCGCCGGTGCGGATGCGCTGCACGGAGGCGAGATCGAAGACGAAGATCTTTCCGTCTCCGATCTTGCCGGTGCGCGCGGTGCGCATGATCGTCTCGGCCACTTCGTCGGCCTTTTCGTCGTCGAGGGCGATTTCGAGCTTCAATTTCGGTACGTAATTGATCGAATATTCGGCGCCGCGATAGACCTCCTTGTGGCCACGCTGACGCCCATAGCCCCGCACTTCGCTGACGGTCAGTCCGCTGATGCCCAGATCGTTGAGCGCCTCGCGGACCACATCGAGGCGGTAAGGTTGAATGATCGCGACGATGAATTTCATTGGCTGGTTCCTCCGAACGCAACGTTATAGCCCGCTTCGCCATGGCTGGTGAGGTCAAGGCCCTGGGTCTCTGCGTCGCGTCCCACGCGCAAGCCCACAAGGGCCTCGGTGAGCTTGACCAGGATGAAGCTGGCGATGATCGACAACGCCGCCGCTGCGACAACGCCCGTGAGCTGGACCGCGAATTGCGAGGCCATGGTCACGCCGTCGCCATAACCCACGCCGCCGAGCGACACGGGCATCAGAACGGCCGTGAGCAAGGTTCCCGTCATGCCGCCGACGCCGTGCACCGCGAAGACATCGAGCGCATCATCGATGGTAAAGCGCATCTTCACCAGCTGCACCACCGCGTAACAGACGACGGCGCTGACAACCCCGATCACGAGTGCCCCGAACGGTCCAACATAGCCTGACGCCGGCGTGATCGTCGCCAACCCAGCGATCGTGCCGGTGACCGTGCCCACCAGGCTCGGCTTCTTGAAACGCACCCATTCGATGCTCATCCAGGTGAGCGAGGCGACTGCGGCGGCCATATGGGTCACCAGCATTGCCATGCCCGCATCCGCGCCCGAGGTGAGGGCCGAGCCGGCGTTGAAGCCGAACCAGCCGACCCACAGCATGGACGCGCCCACCGCCACGATCCAAGGCGCGTGCGGGGGCTGCAATTGATGGGGGAAGCCGTCCCGCTTCCCGAGCGCGATCGCCACCACCAGAGAAGAGACGCCCGCCGTGGTGTGGACCACGATGCCGCCCGCGAAATCCTTGACCCCCATGGCGGCGAGCCAGCCCCCACCCCAAACCCAATGCGCGACCGGCACATAGACGACAACCAGCCAGAGGCCGGAGAACAGCAGCACCGCGCCGAACTTGATACGTTCGACATAGGCCCCGATCATCAGGCCCGGCGTGATGATCGCGAATGTCATCTGATACATAATGTAGACGGTGTCGGGGATCGTGGTTCCGGGATGAACCGCGTTTTTGACAAGCCCGATCAGGAAGATCTGGCTCGAATCACCGATCCAGGCATTGCCGGGGGTGAACGCCCAGGAATAGGCGCACGCATACCAGAGCACCGACACCAGTGCAGCGACGGCCACGCAATGCATCAGAACAGAGAGGACGTTTTTGGCGCGCACGAGCCCTGCATAGAAAAGCGCCAGGCCTGGTAATGTCATGAACAGAACCAAGACAGTGGACGTCAACATCCATGCGGTATCTGCTGCATTTATCATCATTTTGCCCCCATTTTGGCCGATCTCCGCTTTAGATTTGCGGTCGCTCGCCGTCCCCACGGGCAGTTTGCTAATTTTTTTGGCTGAGGCAAAGCAGGTTTTTGCGCGGGCCGACCGGCATGGCCCCGCGGCCACGGCGAATGGCCCGCGACGGAGGGCGGGAGCAGCGATTACGCCCCTGTAATGCCTGCAGAAGAAGGTACAAATCCCCGCCAGCCCACAGAATCCCTCGTAGCAGGCACGGGAATTTCCCGCTTATACTCTTAATACGACGGGTGGGCGCCTCAAGGCCCTCCCGAAAATGCCTGGAGGGAGGCTTTCATGCTTAAAAGACGCGCGACAATCGCCGCGATGGTGGGCGCTGCGACCATCGCAGTTGTGGGTAACATGGCCTATGGCCAGCAGCGTTTGGGAGATGCGGGCGCCGGCGTAGGCGTCCAGTCCACCGGGACTGGACCCCATGCACTGGCGGATGCGGCCTATAAGGCCATGGGACTGACCGACGAAAAGCTGGCCCCGGCCATTGTGACGCTGATCATCAAAGGCTCGGTCCAGGCCTGGGATCCGGGTGAATCCGAATCGGTGGCCGACCCCACCAAGCCGGATTGGGGCACGTCAACCTATACCGAATCCTATGACCGCTCGCGCGAGCTTTACCGCGTCGAATGGGTGCGTCCGCGCGCCGGCGGCGGAATGCGCGAATACACCGAGATCTTCACCCCGGAATACAGCACCAGCGGCGAGCAGGTGGGCGGCTATGTCATGGGCGTGGACGTCAATGGCGGCCAACCCTCGCGCGCGATCATGATCCAGGGCAAGCCCGCGCATCAGATGTCGGGCAAGCGTCTGACGGCGGAGCTGCGCGAGCTCGAGCGCTTCACGGTCCTCCTGGACATGCATGAACATCCCGAACGCGTCTCCGAGATCGCCGATCAGCGCGCCGGCGGCAAGACCTACAAGGCCGCCCAATACCGCGCCGACCACGGCACCTTCATCGTGCTGTTCGACCCGGCGACGCATCTGCCGGTCGTCGTGCGCACCCGCGACTGGGAAGTGCATTACGGCGACACCGATTATGACCAGACGCTGTCGGACTGGCGCGACGTAGGCATGGGCATCAAGCTGCCTTTCCACCGGGTGATCACGGCCAACGGCATCAAGATCTTCGACGAGAAGCTCGACAATGTGCGGCTCAATCCGCAGATCGCAGTGGATGCCTTTACGGTGCCAGCAGCCCTGCGCCGCAACGCGCCGGCCGCCGCTCCCACCGGTCAGGTGCCATATCAGTGGATCCTGAGGCGTCTGGGCAACGGCTTCTATCTCGACTCCGACGCTCTTTACACGGATGATGGCGGGAGCCTAAAACTGGTCGACATCGCGCCCAATATCAGCATGGTGCAGGGCGGATCGCACAACACGATCATCGTCGCGACCAACACCTATCTCGTCACCTTCGATGCACCGGCCGATGACGGCATGTCGAACAAGGTGCTGGAGATGGCGGCGGCGAAATACCCCGGCAAGCCGCTGAAATATGTCGTTCTGACCCATCACCACATCGATCATACTGGCGGCCTGCGCGCTCTCTCCGCGGCCGGCGCGACGATTGTCGTGGGCAAGGGCAACGGCGCCTTCTTCCGGAAGATGCTGTCGGCGCCGGCGGGCCTGAACCTCTATGAGATCAAGGGCAAGCCTGAGCCTAAGGTCATCGAGGCCGGCGACAAATGGAGCGTGAATGATGGCGGCCGTGAGATCGACGCCTATGCGCTTCAGACCGCGCATGCGACGGGTTATCTGATCCCCTATGTCCCCGACGCCAAGCTCGGGTGGGTGACGGATCTGTGGAACCCCGGCGCACCGGTGACGATGTCCAATCCCAATCTCGTCGACATCGTCAATGGCGTGAAGAAGGCTGGCATCCAGCCCGAGCGCTTTGCCGGCGGCCATGGCGCGGTCGGCAATTATGCCGACGTGGTCAAGGCGGTGGGCGGCTAGACCAAACGGGCCGCGGGTTCTGGCAGAGCGGCCTGACAATCCTGTAATGTGGCGACGGGCGGGCTCGATAGGGCCCACCCGTAATCATAGGGAGGGGACGACATGCTGAAGAAAAGCATGCGCATGACAGCCTTGGCCGGGCTCATTTGGACTCTCGCGGGTTCGCCCGCTGCGTGGGCGGCGGCAGCCCCGCTGACCGGCCCGCAGGCGCTGGTCGAAGAAGCCTTCAAAGCCATGGGGATGAGCTCTCAATATGTCGGCGAGGGAACGCGTCCGCCCGATATGCTGGTGACGCTGACCGCGCGCGGCAGCGTGCAGGCCTGGGACCCGGGCGAATCCGAATCGGTCGCCGACCTCACCAAACCCGATTGGGGTACTTCCACCTTTGTCCATCGCTGGGACCACGCCCAGGGCTTGATGCGGACCGAATGGGTTCGCCCCAGAGCGGGCGGCGGCATGCGCATCTACACGGAAATCTTCTCGCCCGACGGCGGCTATGTCGTCGGCAATGATGCCAACGGCGCGCTCACCAGCCGCGCCATCCAAGGCCCGAACAACCAGCCTTTGCATACGATGTCGGGTTTGCGGCTGCGTGCGCTCCTGCGCGAACAGGAACGCAGCTTCATCGTCATCGGTATGCATGAGAATCCCGAGCGCATCTCGGATTATCCTGCCCAGACCGTCGGCGGCAAACGCTATCCCGCGGTCCAATATCGCGGCGACAGCGGCACCTTCATCGTGATGTTCGATCCCGCCACCCATCTGCCGGCGATCGCACGGACGCGCGATTTCGACCAGCTGATGGGCGATGCCGATTTCGACGCGACATTCTCGGACTGGCGCAATGTCGAGCAGATGAAGCTGCCCTTCCACACCGTCTACACGCTGAACGGGGTGAAGATTTTCGACGCCAAGATCGACTCCTACGTCGTCAACACATCGCTCGCGATCGATGCCTTCAATGCGCCGGGTCCCTTGCGCGGCAAGGCGGCCAAGCCCGCGGCGATCGGCAAGGTACCCTATCAATGGGTGCTGAGGCGGCTGGCGACCGGGTTCTACCTCGACTCCGATGCTCTCTACACGGACGATGGCGGCAGGATGCAGCTCACCGATGTCGCCCCTAATATCAGCCTGGTGACGGGCAGCACGCACAACACGCTGATTGTGGCCAGCGACACCTATCTCACCGCCTTTGAGGCGCCGGGCGATGATGGCCAGTCCAAGATCGCGATCGATCTGGCGAAGCAGAAATATCCGGGCAAGCCGTTCCGCTATCTGGTGCTGACACATCACCATATCGATCATTCGGGCGGGCTTAGAGCCTATGCCGCGGAAGGCGCCTCAATCGTCGTGGGCAAGGGCGACGGCGCTTTCTTCCGCAAGGTGCTGTCGGCACCCCAGGGCACCAACCCCTATGATGTGAAGTCCGTGCCCCCCAAGGTCATCGAAGTCGCGGACTCCTGGAACGTGAAGGATGGGGGGCGCGAGATCGACGCCTATGTTCTCGATAATCCCCATGCCCAGGGCTATCTCATGCCCTATGTGGCCGATGCCAAACTCGGCTTCGTCACCGATCTGTGGAATCCCGGTCCGCCCGTAGCGGGCGTCAATCCCAACATGGTCGCGGTGGTCAAAGGCGCCGAAAAGCGGGGTCTGAAGCCCGAACGTTTCGCGGGTGGTCACGGCGCGGTCGGGAACTACGGCGATCTCGAAAAGGCGGTTCAGGCACAGGGTGGCCGGTAACGGTAAGAGGACACAGAGGAGAAGGCTTATGGTTGCGAAGAAGATGACGACCGCATTGCTGTTGGGCGCAGCGGCCTTGAGCGTCGCGGTCGGGTTCGGACTGGCCTCCGCCGCGCCGGCGCCCACACCGCAGGGCCGCGTGGATGCGGCCTATGCCGCCATGGGCGGCGACAGGATCGCAGCCCTGAAGACGATCAGCCTGAAGGCGCATCTGGCACAATATGATCCGGGCGAGTCCTATTCGGTGCACGATCCGGACAAGCCGGGCGTGAATTCCTCCGAACTGATCCAATATCGCGATCTCGCGCGCGACCTCACGCGCAATGAATGGTGGGACCGCCCGAAAAACGACGAACCCGCCGTCCGCCGCAATTATTTCGAAGTGGTGACGCCGACCGCGGGCTGGAATGTCGGCAACGAGGCTTCCAACGGCCGCACGCCTAAGCGCGCCATCATGGTCAATGGCGTGCCCGCGCATACGTTTTCCGGGAAGCGCCTGACGGTAACGCTGCGCGAGCTCGAGCGGCTGAACATCGTGCCCGCGATGAAGGCCCATCCCGATCGCGTCTCGGCGATTGCCGATCAGACGGTGAACGGCAAGACCTATCCGGCCGTGCAGTACAAAAGCGATTACGGGACATTCATCGTGATGTTCGATCCTGTGACCAATCTGCCGGCCCGCGTGCGTACGCCCGATTGGGATGCGCTCGAAGGCGATTCCATGTATGACGCGGAATTCTTCGATTGGCGCGATGTGGCCGGCACCAAAATGCCGTTCCACATCTTCTACACGCTGAACGGCATGACGATCTGCGATATGACCTATCGCGATGTGGTGGCCAATCCGACGATGCCGGCGAACGCGTTCTTCATTCCGTCGGACCAGCTGGTAAAGTCAGCCAAACCCGCCAATCCGCGCATCACGCCGTTCCATTGGGCGATCCGCCGGACCTATTCGTCGTTCTACATGGATGTCGACAACCAATATGGCGATGAAGGTACCTCGCCCACCATCGCCGATATCGGCCCCTATATCAGCGAGACCCAGGGCTGGACGCATAACACCGTCTTCATCGACATGGGACCCTATCTGGTAGCCATGGAAGCGCCCAATGATGATGGCCAAGCCATCGCGCATCTTAAGGTGGCGCGGCAGAAATACGGCAACAAGCCGATCAAATATCTGGTGCTGTCGCATCACCATGTCGACCATGTCGGCGGCATGCGCACCTTCATCGCGGAAGGCGCGACCGTAGTGGTCGGCAAGGGCGATGGCGAGTATTTTCGGAAAGCCTTGGCCCGGCCTCAGACCCAGAATTGGAACGCGCCCGACAAGAGCAAGCCCTACAATCCGGTGGTGATCGAAAACACTGGCACCTGGAGCATCAAGGAGGGAACGCGCGAGCTCGACTTCTATATGATCGACAATCCGCATGCGGACGATATGCAGATGGGTTGGCTGCCTGACCTGAAGCTGGGCCTGGTGACGGACATCTGGAATCCGGGACCGCCGGTGACGACGTCCAATCCGAACCTCGCCTCGGTCATCCATGCCGTAGACAAGCTCGGACTTAAGCCAGTGAAATTCGCCGGCGGCCATGGCAGCGTCGGCGATTACGCGCAGGCCGAACGCGTGGTGAAGGCGGCGGAGAAGAGATAGCCTGGTTCACGGCGCCGGCGGCGGCACCCGGCGCTTGGTCGCCTGCTCGAAGGCGTAAGCGAGTCCGATCAGCTTGGGCTCGCTGCACGCCATGGCCGTGAACGTCACGCCAAAGGGCGCGGGCTTGGCGTCGAAGCCGTCCGGAAAAGGCGGCTCCGGAGCATTGGGTACTTTCGCGAAGGGCACGATCACGCTCGGATATCCGGGACGCGCGGCGATGCCAGCCCCGGTCTGCGCCGGAAACAGCAGCGCATCCAGCCGCTCGCGCTTCATCACCTCGTCGATGCCATGGGTGGCGGTGAGCCTCATGTCCTTGGCGCGGTCTGCTTCATACCGCGCGCGGTCGCCCTCGAGGTCCAGGGCATCCGACGCATCGAGCGTGGATTGTCCGTATTTAATGGCGCCGGCCGCGACATGGGCGTTGTTCCAGTCGCGCAATTCGCTCAAGGATTTCAGCGGCGCGCGCGCACCCAGCGATTGGAGCCAGGCGTTGAAGTCGCGCTTCATGCCATATTCCAAAACAATGGAGCAGCTTCCATCATCGCCGCTGCTGAAGCCTGCGCCGCAGATTCCGAATTCGAGGAAGTTGTCGGCTGGATCGGGATCGACGATGCTCGGTATATCGGCCGGATCGACGATCACCGCGCCCTGCTTGCGCAGCACCGCGATCGCCTCCTCCATCGCTTCCGTTTGATTCGCGTTGAGGCCGCCGCGAAGAACTCCATCTGACGGCGAAGGAACGCCCTCATAGAAGAACGCCCGTGGGATTCCAATGCGCGCGCCTTTCAGCGAGTCCGCTTTCAGATATTGCGTGTAATCGTTGCGCGGCGGGCGGGCGCACGTGCTCGTGGCGGGATCGTTGGGATCGGGTGCTGTGCCTTCGATGATGCCCAAAAGCATCGCCGCGTCGGTCACGGTCTTTGCCATCGGGCCGGGCGTATCCTGATCGGCGGTGATCGGGATGACGCCATAGCGGCTGACGCGGCCGACCGTCGGCTTGATCCCAACCAGCATCGTCCAGTTGGAAGGATTGAGGATCGAACCCGAGGTTTCCGTGCCGATATTCGCCGCCCAGAAATTTGCCGAGGTACCGATGCCCGAGCTCGATCCGCCCGTAGGCATGACCGGCCGGCCGTCGAAAAACCCGTCCCTGGGATCGCGGCGCGGATCATAGGGATTGTAACCATAGCCGCCGAGGCCGTTGTAATTCCCCGGCATCGGCGTGGGTGGACCCGCGACCCAATTTGCGAGCTCGGTCATCTGGGTCTTGGCGATGATGATGGCCCCCGCCGCGCGCAGATTCTTCGCCAGCGTCGCTTCATAGGGGGGAACAAGGCCGGCGAAGGCCAGCGCCCCGCCGGTGGTGGGCATGTCCGTGGTGTGTATGTTGTCCTTCAATGCAATCGGGATGCCGTGGAGCGGCCCGCGCAAATGCCCTTCGGCCCGTTCCCGGTCGAGCTGAGCTGCCTCCTCCAGCGCGTGGGGATTAACCGTAAGCGCCGCATGGAACTTGTCCTCATAGGCCGCGATACGCGAGAGATATTGGCTCACCAGTTCGCGGGAGGTAACCCGACGGCGGGCCAAGGCGGTGCGCATCTCCCCAATGGTCGCCTCGACGACATTGAACGGGGCGCGGCCGGGTGCGGCAGCCGCGGCTGGAACCAGCGTGGCAAGGAAGACCGTTAAGGCAAGCCAGGGTCGTGTTTCCATTGGGCCTTTGGACGGCTGAGCCCAATCAATCTACAGTGTAAGGAATGTACCGGCCAAGCTGTCCCTGACATTGGAGATGGGGCACTATCCCGCAAACTGTCCGAAAGAACCGCGCCTGAGCGACACGACCCCATCCGACACCCGCGCCTGGTACCGGACCGAGCGGCAGAATTCTCTCCTGCGTCTCATCTTCGGCGGCGAATGGACCATCGACGAAACGGCGCCGCTGGATGCTTCGCTGCGCCGGCTTCAGCTCGAAGGCATGCGAGAGGTTGAAATCGACGGCCAAGGCATCACCCGCATGGACAGCGCCGGCGCCTGGCTGCTGGTGCGCACCGAGCATGGCCTCGCCGAGCAGGGTGCCAAGATCCGGGGGCTGCGCATCCCGGAAAACTATCGCCCGCTGATCGCAATGCTGGAGCGGGAGCCGAAGGTGAAGACCCCGCCCTCCGCTCCGCATCAGCCGATGATCGACATGCTCATCCGCATCGGCAAAGGCACTTGCAACGTTTTGGCCGAGGCCTATCAGCTCCTGGGCTTCCTGGGGCGCATATCGGTCGAGACCTTCGAAGCACTGATCCGGCCCGACCGCGAGCTGCCCTGGCCCGCCTTCATCAACCAGATCGAGCAGACCGGCGTGACGGCCCTTCCCATTGTCGGGTTGCTCTCGTTTCTCATCGGCGTGGTGCTGGCCTATCAAGGGGCAGACCAGCTTCAGCGCTTCGGCGCCGAGCTCTTTACGGTCAATCTGGTGGGCATCGCGGTTTTTCGGGAAATCGGAGGGCTGATGACGGCCATCATCGTGGCCGGACGGTCGGGTTCGGCTTTCACCGCCCAGATCGGCACCATGAAGCTGAACCAGGAGATCGACGCCATGGAAACGATCGGGGTGAACCCGGTCGAGGTGCTGGTTCTGCCGCGCGTCCTGGGCTTGATCGTGACGCTGCCGCTTCTCACCTTCTACGCCAATATCATGGCCATCATCGGCGGCGCGGTGATGTGTTATTTTGATCTCGGCATCACCGTCCCCGCATTCATGCGCCAATTACACGACGCGCTGACCTTCAGCTCCTGGAGCTTCTGGCTTGGCCTCATCAAGGCCCCGGTCTTTGCTTCCATCATCGCGCTGGTGGGCTGCTTCGAGGGTTTACGCGTCGAAGGCAATGCCGGCAGCGTCGGGAAGCTGACCACGCGCTCGGTCGTGGAATCGGTGTTCTTCGTCATCGTGCTAGACGCCGCATTTTCAATCCTGTTTTCGCTGCTCGGTATCTGACCATGGTGATGCGGATCAAACCCAAGCGCCCGCCGCCTTCGAATGACGAGGTTGCGATCCGCGTCCGCGGGGTGGTCAATGTGCTGGGCGGAAAGCTGGTTCACGATCATCTCGACCTCGACGTGATGAAGGGCGAGGTGCTGGGCGTGGTCGGGGGATCGGGTTCGGGCAAATCCGTGCTGCTACGCACGATCGTGGGACTGCAGCGGCCGACGGAGGGCGAGATCACCGTCCTGGGCGAATCCATCGGAGACCTTCAGGGCCGCGAGTTGCGCGCGCTGCAGATGCGCTGGGGCGTGCTGTTCCAGGAAGGCGCCTTATTCAGCTCGCAGACCGTGGCTCAGAACATCCAGGTCCCTTTGCGCGAATATCTGCAATTGCCGCACGACCTTCTGGAGGAAGTCGCCGCCATGAAATTGGCGCTCGTGGGCTTGCCTGCCGATGCCGGCCAGAAATACCCGTCCGAACTTTCGGGCGGCATGAAGAAACGCGCAGGGTTGGCGCGCGCTCTGGCGCTGGACCCGGAATTGCTGTTCCTCGATGAGCCGACGGCGGGGCTCGATCCGATTTCAGCCACGCAGTTCGACGAATTGCTGTGCGATCTGCAAAAGAGCCTCGGCCTCACCGTCTTCATGGTGACGCATGATCTCGATACGCTGAAGGCGACGACGGACCGCATCGCCGTGCTGGTCGACAAAAAGATAAAGGTTGGCACCATCGATACGCTGGCGAACGATCCGCATCCCTGGATCCATGAATATTTCGCCGGCACGCGCGGACGCGCCGCGCTCTATGCCTGAACCAAGGAGAGAAGATGGAAACGCGAGCGAACTATGTCTTGGTGGGGGCCTTTGTGGTGATCTGCATAGCGGGGCTCTTCATCGCGATGCTATGGGTGGCCGGCTCGCAATATCGCGAGGAATACACCTATTACCGCACCTATTTCACCGGCCCGGTCACCGGTTTGGGCAAGGGCACCGTCGTGCGTTACAACGGCATCGATGTCGGCCACGTCACAGACCTGGCCTTCGACCAGGCCGACCCCAAGCGGGTGATCGTCACCTTGCAGATCGATCCCACCCTGCGGCTGCACGTGGATTCAGTGACCTCCATCGAGAGCCAGGGTTTGACCGGCGCCAGCTATGTCGAGATCACCGGCGGCACGGCGACCTCGGCGCTGCTGAGGCCGGGCTCGGGGCAGGAATTTCCGGTGATCGCGTCCAAGGCCTCGACCTTGCAGGAATTGGCGCAAGCCGGTCCCGAGCTGCTGGCCAAATTGAATGTCACCGGCGAACGGTTCAACGATCTCTTGAACGATGACAATCGCAAGGCCTTCGCCGAGACCATGGAACATCTACGTTCGGCCAGCGCGCTGGTTGATGACCATGCCGAGGATCTCGACAAGACGCTGCAAAATGTGAAGGCCGCGACCGACGCGCTGAACCGCACACTGAACACCGCCGATCGCGCCATCGCGAGCACCGACCGGGTGCTGGCGACCGTGGATATGGCGGCGGGATCGTTGCAGATGGCCGCCGACAGCGCCGCCCAGACAGTGCAGAAAGTGGGCAAGCTCTCGGACGATGCCGACAAGGTGGTGAATGGGCAGGCCACCGCCCAGTTCACCCAACTCATGGCCCAGGCGCGCGCGCTGGTGGCCAGTCTCACGCGCCTCACCAACGATCTGGAACAGCAACCCACCAAATTGCTGTTTGGCGACCAGCGGCAGGGATACACGCCCAAATGAGCAAGCCATTGCCCATTGCGCGGCGGGAATTCCTTTTGACCGGCACGGCGACGCTGCTGGCGGGCTGCGGCTCCATCCAGCTGATACCGCAGCCGATGCAGCCGCAGCTTTACGTTCTTCGTCCGCAAATCCCCGCGCCCATGGGCGCGCCCGTGCGATGGCGGCTGACGGTCGGCCCGCCCGACGCCCCGGCCAGCCTGGACACCGCGCGCATCGCGCTGTCGCGTTCGCCGACCACAATGGATTATTTTGCCAACGCCGCCTGGAACGATCGCCTGCCGCTGATCTTCCAGCGCCTCTTGATCCAGACCTTCGATGGCAGCAATCGCATCGTGGCCGTGGATCGCGATACCGCGGGCTCGGAAAGCGATTATCTGCTGCAGACCGAAATCCGCGATTTCGAGGCGCATTACGCGACGCCGGACGGCGCGCCGGAGATCGTCGTATCCATCCAGGCCAAACTGACGCGCATGCCTCAGCGGGAAATCATCAGCAGCCTGAGCGTGATGCAGCAGGCCCAATCGTCCGGCAACGCGCTGGATGCCATCGTGTCGGCGTTCAACTCGGCAACGGCTGCGGCCATTGGACAGATCACGGCGTGGACCTTGAACGCCCCGCCCCCACCGCCGGCGGCCGGATGATTGGCGCTATTTCGCCCAGCGGGCGAGCCAATCCACCATCGCCTGCGGGGTGGTGTGATGCTCGTCGGTGACTTCGTATGAGCTCACCTTCACCGAGCCGTCGGCATCGGCGATCAACAGCCAGGGCACGCCCGCCAGCTTGGCGACGTGGAAGCGCGCCGGAATTTGCAGATTCCGGTCAAACCGTCCCACATCGACGCTGACGATTTCGAAATGCGACTCCAGGAACGGCTTCACCTCGGGTAGCGCCATAACGCCGGCGAGGATGCGGCAATCCGGACACCAATTGCCGCCGAAATCGATCATCACGCGTTTGCCGCTTTGTTTGGCGCGCGCAAACGCAGCGTCGACGGTCGCATTGGCATCGGCCGCTTCGTCATAGGGATAGGGAAGCGGCGTGGCGAGCTGCTTGCTGTTGGCTATATGGACTCGCGGCGCAGGCGCGGCCGCCCAGGCGACAGCCAGGCCACCGAGGCAGAGCGCGATAGCAGACGCAACCGGAAGCGAAGCTCGCATCATGGGTCCCATCCTATGAGGAAACCGGGTCCATCGGCAAATCGCAGCGCTACCCGCATCAGGTCTTGATGGCAGTGACGTGCAGTTGAACGCGCCAATGGGCGGGCATGCGGTAGGTGATGAATTTCAGCGCCGGCGCGGAATCAGTATCCGGGAAAACCTCGGCCAAGGCGGCGGCAATGGCCGGTGCGTCGGCGTAATCCTGGAGCATGACGGTCAGATGGGCGACGTCATGCGGGGACATTCCCGCCCGCGTGAGCAGGCTCTTCACATTGTTGAGGGCGTGGTGCAGCTGGCGCTCCAATCCTTCCACCCGTTTGCCCGTGGAGGGATCGATGCCGAACATGCCGGAGGATTGCAGCAAGGGACCGATGCTCGAGCCCATGGGGATGGGATCGTCATGCCCGACGCCCGGGACTTCGTAATTCTTGCGTTTGCCGCCAAGACGTCCGGTGAGCTGCAATTGGATCTCGCTGCCGGCCGCGAGTTCATAGGGCAGAGTCTTGCGCGCGGGCCGGTCGCCGAAATTGGAATAATCCTTGACCCAGCGTTCGACCATGGCGGGCTGGAAGGCGAAATCCTTCATGAACACCCAGACATGGTTGATGTCCGCATCGCTTCCGCCCGCTGCGCGCATGAAGAGTTTCATGTTCTCGAAGACGCGGTCGATCTGCGCCTGCGCGCCGGATACCAATTGGCCGGTCGCAGGATCTTCCGGCGCAAGCACGGAGGAGAACACCATCGGCCCCATCCGCACGCCCATCGGAAGCGGGTCCTTATGGGAGAGACCCGCCATATCCACCGGCACACGCGTCTCATCCGGCACGCACACGGCCATCAGCTGGACTTGGAGCCCGGCGGGCAGCGGCGCCTGGTTGGTCTTGCGCGCGGGGCGATCGCTGTCCGGATAAAGCGAAAGCCAATCCTTGTTGATGTAGCTGCGATTGTTGCGATCGGGAATCCACACCGTCAAAAGCCCAATCGAATCGGGCCCCGCGCCGGCCTGGCGCAGCAGATTCTGCAGATTGGCAAAAGCGGCCGCGAATTGAGCCTGCGGCCCGTCTGCGGCGCGGCCCGTCTTGAGGTCGATTCCCGGTACGCCGGACGTGAAGATCAGGCCGCCGATTTTGGTCGCGACGATCGGCTCCTGTCCACGTTCGAGCCAGGATGTCGCAAGCGGCAGATGAAAGGATTGGCGCATGGGTGATGAGTTTTCTGAATGATGGCAGCGTTTGGGCCGCCTGGATTGGACACTGTCTATGCTCTAGTCTTCGGCAGACGCGCAACTATACGAGGCTGGCCCTCGTCAGGCCAGAATCACAAACAGCCGCGCATGGAGCCGCCTTGTATGCAGGAAGTGGAGCTTGCTGGCGAAAAGTCCTTCATCGGAGCCTGGTACATTCCTGACCTCAAGGTTTGCGACGAACTGATAGCGTTCTTCAACGCATCCGAAGGGAAGGTAGCCGGTGAGATCGGCCATGACCGGCAGGTCGACAAGACGATCAAAGATTCGCTCGATCTAATCATCACCCCGGACCAGTTCACGACACCGGTCATCCGCAAATACATTATCAATCTGTTCGAAGTGGTGAAGCAGTATACCGACCGCTACATCTATGCACGCCTGGTCAGTCCTTGGGGCATCACCGAGAACATCAACCTGCAATATTATGAGCCGGGCGCAGGCTATAAGGCCTGGCACACCGAGCGCATCGGAAAGATGCTGCCTTCGGTCAACAGGCATCTGGTGTTCATGACCTATCTGAACGATGTGACCGATGCGGGCGGGACGGAGTTCCTGTATCAGAAGGTCACGGCGCAACCGAGGAAGGGGCTGACGCTGATATGGCCGGTCGATTGGACGCATCTGCATAGGGGCATCCCCTCCCCCACGCAGGAAAAATATATCATCACCGGTTGGTTCGATTTCGCGTAAGAGCGCGGCACTAACCGCGCTTGTCCTCGACGATTTCCATTCCCATCGCTGTGACCATGGCGCGCGCGACCCGTTCGTCGTCCGGGCCGCCGCCCCCTGCACCGACGGCGCCGACGAATGTGCCATTGGCCCGCACGACAAGCCCGCCCGGCAGCGTCGTGAGTTTGCTGTCGCCCCATTGATCCAGCGCGCCCGCCCGCTCCTCCAGATCCCGCTTGAAGCTGAGCGTGTGGCGGCACATCAAGGCGGCCGTATAGGCCTTGCGAACCGAATGCGTGAGGATTCGCGGATGGGCGCCATCCATGCGTGCGGTCGCGATCATCTCGCCGGAATGATCGGCAACGGCAAAAGCCATTGATTTGCCGAGGGCCTTTGCCGCAGCGATCCCCCCCGCAAGCGCCTTCTCGGCTTCCAAAAGCCCAAGGCTTTCAAATTGCAGCATGGCATTGCTCCGGCAGGCACGGGGACCGATAAAGCAGAGCCGGGCTTGGGGCGCAAGATTGGGCGCGGTACCGTTTGGCCAAGGCATGCGTTATTGGCTCTCGAACCGATGTGAGAACGATCTATGAGCGAAGCACGCGATATCGCCGTCCTGGTCGGCAGTCTGCGCAAAGAATCCTTCAGCCGGAAAACCGCGTTGGCATTGGCGCAGCTCGCGCCCCAGACGCTACGGCTCGCCTTTGTCGAAATCGGACTCTTGCCCCATTACAACGCGGATCTGGAGACCGCCACACCGCCCGCGGAATGGGTCACATTCCGGGAGCGCATACGGTCCGCCAATGGCGTGATCTTCGTGACCCCCGAATATAACCGTTCGGTGCCTGGGGTCTTGAAGAATGCCATCGACGTCGGCTCGCGTCCCGCCAAGCAAAGCGTCTTCGACAAGAAGCCCGCCGGCATCGTCAGCGTGTCGCCAGGCGCCATCGGCGCGTTCGGCGCCAATCACCATGTGCGTCAATCGCTGGTCTTCCTGAACATGCCGGCGATGCAGCAACCCGAAGCCTATATCGGGGGCGCGGACAAATTGTTCGACGAGGCGGGTCAGCTCACCGTCGCTTCCACGCGCGAATTCCTAAGCAAATACATGCAGGCCTACGCCGCATGGGTCGAGCGCAACACGGGCTGAACCGCGCCAAGCGTGCAACCTTGCGTTGCCGCGCCAGTCGCGCGCCTCCGACCTCGGCTTTGAATGGACGATCAGCGCTTGTGTTCGGCCGCGTATTTCTGAACCGCCGCCATGGTGTATTCGACGTGGTGCGTCGGATCGCCCGCTGTGTATGTGTAGAGCACCCGCCCTTCGGGCGAAATCACATAGGAGGTGCGCTGGGCATATTCAGGGTTTCCCCCGGACACCGCGTCATAGCTCTTCATCACATTGCCATTGGTGTCGGCCGCGACCGGGAATTTGCTCCGGCACTCGGTGAGGGAGAACTTGTCCAAGGTGGCGATGTTGTCGTGGGAAACGCCGATCACCGTGGCGCCGAGTTTCTCAAAATCGTCCATGGCATCGGCAAAATTGTGCGCTTCAATCGTGCACCCCGGCGTGAAGGCCGCTGGATAGAAATACAGCACGACCGGGCCCTTCTTCAGCGCATCCGCAAGCGCGAATTTGAATTGCTTACCGCCCAGCGATGCGGTGGCTGCGAAATCGGGCGCTTTGGCCCCAACCTGGAGTGCCGCGAACGCCGAGGTCAAGCAAAGAGGCGTCGCTAAGAGGGCTGCCGCGCAGACGAAAACAAACCGGTTCTTCATGGCTTTTCTCCTCGGAGCATGCGCTTGAGGCGCTGGCCGCCGGCCAATCCGCGGCGTTGCGGGCATCATGCGGCAAAACACGGTGCCTGCCAATCGGCCCAACGGCCGGGCCCAAAGAAAAGACCGCGGCTGTTTCCAGCCGCGGTCCTTTTTCAGGCAATCTGTGTTCCTTACCAGGTCTTGGTCAGGATCACCGAGATCGTGCGGCCGTTGTCCGGCTTCAGGATATCCATGGCCGCCGGGTTACCGCCGCCGGTTCCAATTCTGTATTGGAAGCCCGGATGCTTATCCAGAATGTTGCTCACAACGACCTGGATACCCAGATGCTTCAGGTAGTCATTCGCCGGATCGTCACCGGTGTCATAGCCAAGCGACAGGTCGAATGTCGTCCACGGCGATTGAATGTTGCTATAGCCCGTCACCAAGCAAGGTTGCGGAGTGACCAACGGATTGCCGCTGGAATCTCTCGTCACCGGCTGAGTGCCGCCTGCGACCGTGCAGGAATTGTTGACGTTCGGCGGCGACGCCTGGGTGTGGAAGTAGTGCGCCTGGTAATCCATGAAGCCGGTGATGCTCCAAGGACCATTGCTCCAGCCCAACCGTGCCCGGTACCGCATGCGTGGCAGGGTTTCCACGCCGACGAACTGCTGGGTGCCGTTGTCGACCGTCGTATGGAAGGAGTCGAACACCGTCGCGCCCGGAAGCGACTGAATATACTGGTGCAGATAGTAGGTTCCGGTGATGCCGGCATTCCACGCGCCCAGATCGCCGAGATCCCAATCGTAGCTGGCCGTCCAGTCGATGCCCTGCATCTTCTGGTAACCAAGGTTGAAGCTACCACCGTCATTGAGCCAGAGGATGTTGGTCTGCTCGGCGACCGGAACCGTATTTCTCGGATCGGCCAGGATGCCCAACACCATCGCTTCAAATTCCGGACAGCCGGTAGCGCCCGAACCCGGAGCACCACCCGGAGCCGCGGCACCCGGTGTGTTGTTGTTGTGGCACTGCAGGTCGCCGGGTGCGGTGTGCAGACCAGCTCTCGTGACGATGTCGGTCGGCACGATATAGGCAAAGCCCTGGCTGCCGCTATTGAGCGAACTCGACTGCGGGTTGCCGAAGCTTTGCAGCAGGCTGGTGAGCTTGATGCTGTACCAGGTCGCCTGGATGTCCAGCCCCTTCAGGAAGGTCGTCGGCGCGAACTCACCGCCAACCGCCCAGTTCATTGCCTGTTCTGGCTTCAGAACCGCGCCTTGCGAGTTCAGGCCCGCCAGAGAACGCCAGCCGGCCGCCACCACTGGGCCTGCGCCGCCATTCATGGAGATGCCCGGAGGTGCGCTACCCGCGCCGCCGGCAAAGCCCGTCAGCCCGGCGCCCGGGTTGATCAGTCTGGCAAAGCCCGACCCTGCGTCTGGGTTGGTGCTGACCAGAATTGGCGAGTTTGTCGTGCTCGACGTCGGCGTATTGTTCTGCAACGCGATGGCGTTGTTCGCGAGACGCGAGGTTTCACCCACGGACGGAGCGCGGAAGTTCGTGCCCCATGCAAATTTGAAGGTGAACCATTCGATCGGCGACCAGTCGATGGCAACCTTCGGATTGCTGGTGCCGCCGAAGTCGCTGTACTGGTCATGACGCCATGATGCTTCGAGGTTCAACTTCTCGAACAGCGGGAACTTGTTGTTGTCCCCCACGATCGGGACGTTCACCTGAGCAAAACCCGCCCACACATGGCGAACAATCGTTTCGTTGACGATCGGCACCAGAAGGCTGGCGGCAGTCGTGCTGTCGATGGTGCGGAAGTTCCAGTTGAACGTCGTGTAGGTGAAGCCGACGGCGGCCTTGGCCTGGCCCGCGGGCAGATCGAACAAGGGGCCATCGAACTTGGCGCCCTTTTCATTGATCCAGAACTTTTCGTCGAACTTGCGGATACCGGTCATGTACTGCTCGGTGATCGGCGAGTTACACGCCATCACCCGCGCATCGCAGAACAAGTTCAGGTAGGGAACCGCCGCAGGTTTCGTGAAGCTGCCGAGCGCGGGCGCGCTGCCCGACGGCGGGATAGCGGCTGAACCGGCAAGAACCGTCCAACCCAAGGCTGCCGACACGGCGTTGACGTTGACCACGCCGCCGACATTGTTCGAGCTGGAATCGTAGGTTTCCGAATAATAGAGGTCGCCGTTCCAATCGCCGGGAAGCGCGATGTGGAAGCCGCCCAAATAGCGGTCGGCGACTTCATAGGCCGAGGTGATCGAGGGATGCTCAAGCGCCAGCGAGTAGTTGACCTTGAGCGTGCCCGCGCCTGCACCCGTCGGATAGTAGGGGTTCCAGGTCGGAACCGCGATCGACAGCAGATTGGTGGTGTCGGGGCTGATGTTCGCCGGGTTCAGATATTCGGCGCGGCGGTTGGAGTAGAAGCCTTCGCCGTAGAAGGTGATGTCCTTGGTCAGGCGCTGATCGACGGTGATCGCACCGCCATTTCTCTGCTGCGCCGAGGAGTACCAGGCGATCGAATAGGGGTTGAATTCGTTCTGGAAGGCGAGCGTGCCGCCCTGGCTGCTATAGGTTGTCCACGGCAGACCCGCTTGTGAGGGGGCCAAAGGACCAAGGCCACCGTTAAGGGCAGGATTGAAGGCGACGCCGCTGCCGGCGGGGATTGCAAAGCAGTTGCCGCACAGCGTGCCGAGGTTGCCCTGCGTGCCGTAGCCGAGATTGAAATTGGCAAACGGGTTGCCGTTGCCGGGCGAAGCGACGGTCGCGCCCGTCGGGATGCCGCTGGTGTTCAGGGCCGGGAAGGCGCCGAAGCCGCCGCGGGAGATGACGCCCGGCATCGAGGAGGCGAGCGGAATGCGGTTGTTCAGGCCCCAGGGCGTGAAGTCGACCGTCAGGTTGGAATGCGCATTCCCCTTGATCGGCGATTCATCGTACCACTCATAGCTCAGCGTGATGTCGCCGCCGTCCCAGGTCCGGCCCCACAATTGGGAGGCCTGATAGCGGTTCTGACCACCGGCCGCCGTCGAGTAGCGGATCTGGCTGACCGCGCCGTCATAGCCGCGTTTCAGGATGACGTTGATCACGCCCGCGACGGCGTCCGAACCATAGGTGGCCGACGCGCCGTCGAGCAGGATGTCGATGCGGTCCAGCGACAGGGCGGGAATGATCGAGGGGTCGATTTCGCAGGTGCCGTTGCCCTGGCCGGGGACGCGGATGCCGTCGACCATCAACAGCGAGCGGGTGGCGTTGCCGGTATCCAGCTGGCGGAGGTTGACCTTGGTGGCTCTTTCGATGTTGGCGCCGGACTGCACCGCGACCGGACCAGGCGCCACGTTGGCCGCCGGAATGGTGCGGAACAGATCGGCCGTGGTCAGCGCGCCCGTCTGCGCGAAATCCTGGGGGCTAAGATTGGTGACGGGGACACCGACGGCGACTGCACCGTGAATCAGCGAGCCGGTGATCAACACCTGCTCCGGCACTTCCGCCGGACCGGCCTGCGCCTGGGCTTGCGCGACCTGCTGGGCCTGCGCCGCCATTGCGTTGGCAATCGTCAGCAACGACGCCGTTCCAAGTAGCGTGGCGAGCTTGGATGTTGTCGGATTCATCTGGATTTCTCCCCCTGGACGCCAAATGGGCGATCCATTGATGTTGATATGACTGCCGGAAAATGCCGGCTCTACCGGTCAAACGGCACTTGGTCCCCTAACGTCCTTCCCCAACCCGTCAGTGTTTGCACACCAAACGGGCGTCCGGCGGCTACTTCTCTCGTAGCAGCCAACCGGCATCGTCGAATAAAGGCAGAGGCATTGAGTCGCGTCAACCAAACAACAACGAAACTTGCCCAGCCAACACTCATTCTCGCCCGGTTGTTGTAACCAAGACACACCGAGAGGAGGCCACCCATCCCGAAAAGCCTAAACTCCTCGAGGACGAACTATCGACCGTAGGCGGAGGAAATATCAGGCGATAGGCGCAGTCTTCCCCAATCTTTCGCTACGCGCCGATAGCGGTCAGGACAGCCAAAGCCGGGCCAAAACTCAGCCGGTCTTTGCCGGAACAGCCAGGAGTTGTCTAAATTGCGCGAGCCCTTTTTCGCTTCTCAAATAGGCTTCCGCTTTGCTCGTCACATCGTCCACGGTTTTCAGCCCCGGCGGCGGGGTCACGCCCGCGGCGCGGTAATGCAGAACATATTGCGTTCGGAAATTGACGGTGCGGCTGTTGGTGAGCGCAATTCTTAGGCGATCATGCATCACCTTATAGAAGAATATCCGGTCGCAGATCGGGCTGAACTCTTTGGGCATGAGCCAGGTGCGGAGGAGGTGATAGGCGGGACGCAGGATGAGCCAGCAGCTGGTGTCTATGTGATTGCCCAGCTCCTCGTCCTTTTCGGTGACATCAAGGGGCGCCCCTTGCAGATCGACGAACCGGCGCTTGCACGCCGCGAGCGAAAACCCGCTCGCGCTCGCCGCGGCTACCAATGATTCGATGTGGTTTGGCTCGTACCAATTGTCCGCATCGAGATAGGCGACCGCGTCGAAACCCTGACGTTCGGCCAGAATCCCGCCGGTCGCCCTGGGCGTGTTGCCATTGTCGCCATGCGCTTGAGGCAGTTTGATGTGGATTGCGTCTTTTGAATTGTCCAAAAAAGCCTGCGGATGGCCGTCGGAAACCAGGATATGCCTGCAGGCATAAGTCTGACGCCGGACGCTGTCGTGGCACTGCCGAAGGATTTCAGCACTTTCCTTATAATAGGGCGTGACGACGGCGATTTTCAGCATTTCGGCATCATTCTCCCCGGCCGCCCGGCGCAGTTGGACCGGCCGCGCCCGAAACTAGACCAGGCCATGCAGCCTTCGGAAGCCCAGCACCTGCCCTGTTGTTTGGCCTGACACGCGCGCGCATGCAAACCGCGCGCGGCCTTTTTTTCCGGATCACGGGGTGATAAGACATTTCCAGCGATAAGATGCTGTCCTCCAAGCCGGTTTTTCTGAGATCGGCGGACGCGGGCAAGAGCGTCGAACAGAGTGGTCGAGCCACCGCGGCCGGGAGAATTTCGTGGCATTGAAAGTTACAAACTTTGTTTTGCCTTTCCAGGCGCACCTGATCATTCTTCGCCATGATCGGGTAAAATTCATCTCGGCAATGCTGTTCGGGTTCGGACGAGGTTGAGCGACTGGGTTGGAATGGTACAGAATTGAAGATCGGTTTTCGTTACATGCACACAACCTTCGGGAGGGGTTTGATGAAAGACGTTCGCGTTCCTGCTCGCGCCGGCGCAGCCTTTGCTGCTCTCATCGCGCTGTCAGCCGTTTCGGGTTCGGCCTTCGGGGCCGGCGCCGCGCCGGATATTTCCGGCACCTATTGGGCGACCCAATATTTTCCCAAGCTGCAAATCGTCGGTGGCGGCGACTTGCCGCTGACGCCGGACGGCAAGAAAGCGCTGGACATGAATGTGGCCGGCCTCAAAGACGGCTCGATCACCGACGCCGCGCGCAAATTCTGCGTGCCCGACGGGATGCCGCGCGTGATGGCGACGCCCTATCCGTTCGAGATCATCCAGGCGCCGCCGGGACAGATCACCATGGTCCATGAGCTCAATCACCAGATCCGGGTGATTGCGATGGACAAGCCGATGCAGACCTATGAACAGCTCGTCGCGTTCCCGTTCTACAATGGTCATTCGGTCGGCCATTTCGAGGGAGATACGCTCGTCGTTCAGACCAACGGCTTCAACGAGAAGACATTCCTGGACGCCAGCGGTGCGCCCCATACCGACATGCTGGTGACCACGGAGCGGATCCGCAAGACCAGCCCGACGCAGCTCGAGGACGTGATCACCATTCACGACCCGATGTACTACACGAAGGATTTCTCGGTGCGCTTCGTGTACGCGCAACGCAATGATGTGCGTCTGGAAGACTATGTTTGCGGTGAACCCCACCGCGACATTTCCGGCGTCAGAGGCGTGCGCCGTCCGTAAACCTATACCGTGAAGCCGAGTCATTCGTCGCTTCTGGAATAACTCGGCCGCCGCGTGACAGGACCCACGCGGCGGCCGATTTCTTGACGGTCGTGAGACCTTCGCGCGGAAATCGCGCATCCGGCATTGAAGGAGGGTTCGATGTCCAAAGCGGGTTTTGCGTGTCTCACCGCTGCAATCTCCATCCTGGGACTCGCGAGCCGAGGCGACGCAGCAGCCGCGAGCGACGGGAATGCAATTCCTGATTTCGCTGCGGACAGCAGCACGTCCTGGGTTCTGGATCGCACGGTCGACGATCTTCTCGCGCCGCCTTCGGGTCCGGGGCCCATCACCTTCGACAAGGCCCATCCCTATGTGCCCAACGGCCGCGGCAGGCAGCCGACCTACCGCGTTTCCGACATCACCAATCCTATTCTGCAGCCCTGGGCCGCGGAACAGATGAAGAAGACCAATGACGAAGTGCTGGCGGGCAAAGTGCCCTATCGCGCCCGCGAGCGGTGCTGGCCGATCGGCGTTCCGGGCTTCGTGATCTATTCGCTGGTGGAACCGTTCTATTTCTACCAGACGCCCAAAGAGGTGACCGTCGTCAACCAAGGCGGTCCCGAAGTGCGCCACATCTACATGAACGTCGCCCATTCGAGGAATCCCAAACCCTCCTGGTACGGAGAATCCATCGGCCATTACGAGAATGGCGACACCCTCGTCATCGACACGATCGGCATCACGGACCGGACGTTCGTCGACAATTACCGCACGCCCCACACCAGGCAACTCCATGTGGTCGAGCGCTGGAGAATCATCGAATCGGGCAATGCGGTCGAAGTGTCTATGACGGTCGAGGATCCGGGCGCATTCACCACGGCCTGGTCGGCCACCCAGCGCTGGCGGCGGGTGCACAATGCCCCCTTGATGGAAATCGCCTGCAACGAGAACAACGCCAACTATCTGGAGCAGTACCGCTTCCCGATGCCGACCGCGGAAAAGCCGGATTTTTGAGGGTTTAACCGCGTTTGACGCGTATCTTCAAAAACATGTTTGCGGCACACGCGCGCCACATTTTTACGGTATAGTGATAGTTTAGCCATACCCAAAGAGACCGAGCTCAAGCGCTTTTTCTTCGACGAAAAAACATTCCAGGAGGATGCATCCGTGTTCAACTTCGTGTCCGTGCTGAAAACCAGGCGCATCGCGCGATTGCTGTCCGGCGGAGCCGCCGCCGTGGTGCTGTCCACGGTCGCCGCGCCCGCGCAAAATAATTTCCTGGATGACGGCAATCCCACAGCGCTGAAGACCAAGGTCTCGATCCGCGACCTGGCGCCCGACACCGTGACCTCCTGGGTGTCCGACCGGCCTACGGGCGATGATTTCCTACCCCCGCCCAGCGGTCCAGGCCCGGTGATGTCGCCCAAGAACCGGCCCTATGTGCCCAACGGCAACGGCAATCAGCCGACCTATCGCATCGCCGACACCTCCAACCCCATTCTCAAGCCGTGGGCCGTGGAGCAGATGGAAAAGGCTAATGACGAAGTGCGGGCGGGGAAGGTCCCTTACATCACCCGCGAGCGCTGCTGGCCCGCCGGCGTGCCGGGCTTTGCGGTGTATACGCGCGTTCAGCCGATCCATTTCTACCAGACCAAAAAAGAGGTCACGATCGTCAATGAACTGAACACCCAGATCCGGCACATCTATATGGACGTGCCGCACTCCAAGAATCCGGGGCACACTTGGTACGGCGAATCCGTCGGTCATTACGAGGGCGACGAGCTTGTGGTCGATACGATCGGCCTGAACGACAAGACCTTCGTCGACAATTACCGCACGCCCCACACCGATCAGATCCATGTCGTGGAGCGGTTCAAGGTTATCGAGGACGGCAAGACCCTGCAGCTGACGGTTTTCGTGGACGATCCTGGCGCTTTCAACATGCCGTGGTCGGCGGTCCAGCGCTTCAAGCGAATCGCGCGCCCGCTCGAGGAATATCTCTGCGAGCCGAGCAATGTCGGGTTCTTTGGTTACGACGTCGCGCCGATTCCGTCCGCCGACAAGCCGGATTTCTAAAGCCCGCGGTTCGGCGCTATGATCCCCCGCTCTCAGGAACGGATGGTGGGGATGGCGGGATATCGCGCAGTCGGCACTCCGGTGGGATCGATTCGTGGCGATGCGACGTCGCCGGCGCTCAAGCGGTTGCGCTGGCCGTTTGCCGTTTCGGCTCTTGTTGCGGCAGTCATGTGCGCACCGTCATTCGCGGCGCCGGCCGCCGCGCCGCCTAACTTCGCTCCCTCGAACACAGTGGGCTGGATTGCGCAAGGTGCGGAATTTCTTGCGCCGCCATCCGGTCCCGGCCCGGTGATGAACGATCCGGCGCATCCGCGCATCAGCAATGCGGTGGCGCTCACGACCGGCACGCAGCCGACGTTCCACATCGGCGACGCCAACAGCCCGATCCTTCAGCCTTGGGCGCGTGAGGAGATGCGCAAGCGCAACGCGCAGATCCTCGCCGGCAAGCCCGGCTATACGCGTCAGGTGAGCTGCTGGCCGGTCGGCGTTCCCACCTTCCTGCTGTATCCGGTGCAGCCCATCTACATCGTGCAAGGTCCCAAAGAGGTCCTGATGATCTCGCAGGAAGACCACATGGTGCGCCACGTCTATATGGACCAACCGCATTCGACACATGTGAAACCCTCCTGGTACGGAGAATCGGTCGGTCATTACGAAGGGGATACGCTGGTGGTCGACACCATCGGGTTGAACGATCAGACCTGGGTCGACAATTACCGCACGCCCCACACCGATCGTCTGCGCGTGATCGAGCGTTTCCATATGGCCGATGGCGGCAAGACGCTGCAGGTCGATATCCATGTCGAAGATCCGGGCGCGTTCACCACGCCATGGAATGCGGTTCAGCGTTATCGCAGGGCCGAGCAAGGTCCAATCGTCGAATCCTTCTGCGCGGAAAACAACGCGAATTATTTCAATTACGACGTCGATCCGATGCCACAAAGTTCGAAGCCGGATTTCTGAGGGCCTGATGCTGCGAGGCGCAAGTGTAGGGCTGGCTGCCGGATTGGTGTGCGCAATCGCGTGGCCGCTTGCGCTGGCAGCACAAAGTAGAACCGCGGCGGACGCCAATGCGTCTGGTGGACCGATGCCCGGGCTTTCCTCGTCCGATCATGGCTGGTTCCCGGTGGGGGATGATTTCCTGCCCCCTCTGTCGGGGCCGGGGCCGGTCGTGTCCGACCCCGCACATCCCTATTACAGCAATCAAAGCGGCCGGCAGCCGACCGACCGGGTCGCCGATCTCACCAATCCCATCCTCAAGCCCGCCACTGTCGAGCGTTTGCGCAAATCGAACGAAGCCACGCTCGCGGGCAAGGTCCCTTACAGCCCGCGCGAGACCTGCCGCCCGGCGGGCGTTCCGAATTTCGATATATTTTCGCGTCTCAGGCCGGTCTATTTCCTGCAGACGCCGAGACAGGTCACCATCATCAATGAGGGCGATCAGCAATCGCGCCGCATCTATCTGAACGTGCCACATTCGAAGAATCCCAAACCCTCCTGGTACGGAGAATCGGTCGGTCATTACGAAGGCGATACGCTGGTGGTCGATACCATCGGCATGAACGACAAGACCAATGTCGACAACTACCTGACGCCGCACACCACCCAGCTGCATGTGGTGGAACGATTCCATCTGATCGAAGGCGGCAATATGCTAGAGGCCTCCATTACCGTGGAGGATCCCGGCGCCTTCACCGTGCCCTGGTCAGCGCGGCAGCGTTACCGCCGCGAGCCGCAAGAGTTGATGCAGGAAGCGGTCTGCGCGGAGAACAATGTCGACTTCTTCGATAAGGGCTATGTGCCCGTGCCGCAGGCGGACCGGCCGGATTTTTGAAAACCCCCGGACCCTCATCACATGGTGAATCGGCGGGCCTTGCGGCACCGTCGACATCCTCGTGGTGGATATCGTTGGAATCACGGCGAAATCTGTGCCCGAGGCACGAGGGGACTTATGTGGTGGTGCCTTCACAATGCTGTGGCCGGCGATGGCGTGCCGGCGCAAGACCGGCCAAACCCTTGCCGAGGAGGTATGCGCCGAGGACAATTTCCGCTATTTCATTTGGCGCTGGCGCCCATCCCGCAGGCAGCCAAACCGGATTTTCGAAGAGAGCGGGCCGGACATCGGGAGAGGCTGGAGGAAGACATGTCCAACGGACTAAAATCGCGCACACTTTCAAGCGTCCTGGTTGCCGGTTTTGCGGCCGCAACCGCGGCTTTGTTGCCAGCATCGGCCGCGGATGAAGCAAGCCCGATTCCCATGTTCTCGCCATTCCCAAATAGCGGCTGGGTACCTGACCGCCCCACGGGTGATGATTTCATTCCGGTGCCAGGCCTGCCGAGCCCGGTCATGTCCGATCCCAAACATCCCTATGTCCCCAATGGCGGCGGCCGCCAGCCGACCTACCGAGTGGCCGATCTCACCAATCCGATCCTGAAGCCCTGGGCTATCGAGAAGATGAAGAAGGCCAATGACGAGGTCTTGGCCGGCAAGGTCCCCTACATCACGCGCGAACGCTGCTGGCCGGCCGGGGTCCCGGGTTCGACCGTGTACACGCGTGGCGGCCAGCCTTTGTTCTTCTACCAGACGCCGAAGATGATCGCGGTGGTCAACGAATTGAATTTCGAGACGCGGCACATCTATCTGAACGTGCCCCACTCGAAGAATCCCAAACCCTCTTGGTACGGAGAATCGGTGGGGCACTACGAAGGCGAAGAGCTTGTGGTCGACACCATCGGGATGAACGATCGCACAACGGTGGACAATTACCGCACGCCCCACACGGACAAGATCCACGTCGTGGAGCGCTTCAAACTGATCGAAGGCGGCAAGATTTTGCAATCCACGGTGACGGTCGACGATCCGGGAACGTTCAACATGCCCTGGACCGGCGTCCAGCGCTGGCGCAAGACCGATCGCATTTTGGAAGAGAATCCGTGCGCGGAGAACAATTCCGAATTCTTAGGTTACGAAGTGGTGCCGATCCCTCACGCCGACAAGCCGGATTTCTGAGCGCGGGTCCTGGCACAGAAAGAGCGAGAAAGACGATGTCCGAAACCTCCATGAAGAAGACCGCCATGCGGCTTGCGGCAGTGATTGCCGTCGCGGCGGCGGCCACCTCCGTTCCGGGGGCGTTCGCTGAACCCGGCGCAACCGACAAGATCCCCGCCCTCGCCTCCCCCGATTATGGCTGGCAGACCAATGTGGCCGATTGGCAGGAGCCGCCGCCGGGCCACGGCCATGGTCCAATCAGGCCCGATCCGCAGCACCCCTTCGTGAGCAATGCCGAAGCCGGACGGCGCGGTATCCAGCCGACTTTGCGCATTGGCGACGTAAAGGACCCGATCCTGAAGCCCTGGGCGTCGAAGTTCATGCAGGCCTCCAACGAGGAAGCCTTGACGGGCAGCCGGCAGGTGCCATTCGCAGCCCAGGCGCGCTGCTATCCGGGCGGGGTGCCGGGCCAGCTTCTGTTCCCGTTCGAGCCGGTCTATTTCGTCCAGACGCCGAAGGAGGTTTGGATGATGTGGCAGCGTGACCACATGGTGCGCCGCGTCTTTCTGACCGATCGCCATTCGGCCAATGTGAAGCCATCCTGGTTCGGCGAATCCATCGGTCATTACGAAAATGGCGACACGCTGGTGGTGGACACGATCGGACTTTCCACCAAGAACAGCTACATCGACAATTTCCGCACGCCCCACACCGAGAAGCTGCACGTGGTGGAGCGCTTCACCGTGAGCGCGGACGGCAAAAATCTGACCGCCCTTGCCACGGTGGAAGATACCGACACCTTCAACGGACCGCTGACCATGCAGCAGCGCTGGTTCAAGGTGAACGATCCGATGTCCGAAACCGTGTGTGCCGAAAACAACGACGATTTCTTCCATCAGAATCTGTTTCCGCTCCCCGAGGCGAAAACGCCGGATTTCTGACGGGTTCCAAAAGGAGAAGTGAATGTTCCGTCTTGCGTCCCGTAAGTTTGTTTCCAAGTCTTTCAGCCGCGCCCTCGCGGGCGCGTCCTTGGGCGTTCTCGCGATCGCCGTTGCGCCGAGCGCGCCGGCGCCGGCCGCCCAACGCGCCGAGCCGAGCCTAGTCGATCGCAGCACGCCGTCCAACCTGGATTTCTCCGTATCGAAGGACGGCATTCCCAATCTCGCCTCCATCAGCTTCGCCTGGCTGTCGGACGGCGCGGACTGGATGGACCCGCCTCCGGGCACGCCGGGCCATGGCCGCATCAAGAACGATCCAGATCATCCCTTGATCAGCAACGTCGAGGCGATCCGCAGAGGTGTGCAGCCGACGCTGCGGATTGGCGATTATCGCGATCCGGTGCTGAAGCCCTGGGCTTCGAAGGCCATGAAGGAGTCCAATGACGAGGCGCTGTCCGGCAAGCTGGACGTGCCTTTTGCAGCGCAGGCGCGCTGCTGGCCGGGCGGCGTTCCGGGACAATCGCTTTATCCTGCCGAGCCCGCCTATTTCATCCAGACGCCCAAGGAAGTGTGGATCATCTGGCAGCGCGATCACATGGTGCGGCGGATCTATCTGACGGACAAGCACACCGCCAATCCGAAGCCCCAAGCCTTCGGCGAATCCATCGGCCATTACGAAGGCAATGACACGCTGGTGGTGGATACGATCGGGCTAGCCACCAAGAACAACTACATCGACAATTTCCGCACACCGCACACGACCAAAGAGCATGTGGTCGAACGCTTCACCATCTCTCCGGACGGTAAGAAGCTGACATCGGTTGTGATGGTCGAAGACCCCGACACCTTCAACGAGCCCCTGCACATGATGCAGACGTGGCACAAGGTGGCGAATCCGCTGCTGGAAACGGTGTGCGCCGAGAACAACAATGACAGCATCTTCTTCCATCAGAAGCTGTTTCCCATGCCGGAGGCGACTAAACCCGACTTCTGATCGCCCGCCGGCCCGGACATCGATTGGAGGAGCCCATGTCCAAGATCCTGTGGCGTAACGCACACACGTGTCTGTGGTTCGGAAGCGCAGCGGCGCTGATCGCCGCTTCGGCACTGGCTGCGCAAAATTCAGCGCCGCCCGATTTCGGCTCCGACAATGTGGGCTGGGTTTCCATCGGCACCGATTACGAAGCGGTGCCGGGCGGCCCCACGCCCGTGACCTACGATCCCGCGCATCGCTACGTGCCGAACGGCTCGGGCGAGCAGCCGACCTTCCGCGTGGCGGATATCAACAATCCCAACCTTACGCAGTTCGCGAAGGACGAGCTGAAGAAATCCAACGACATGGTGCTCAAGGGTTTCGCCATGTATGCGCGCGAGTCGCGCTGCTGGGCAAGCGGCGTGCCCACCTATCTGCTCAACCCGGCGCAGCCGACCTTTATCCTGCAAGAACCCAAGAAGATCACCATGATGTGGCAGATGGATCAGCAGGTGCGCCACATTTATATGAATGTGCCGCATTCGAGGAATCCCAAACCATCCTGGTACGGAGAATCGGTGGGGCATTATGAAGGCGACACGCTGGTGGTCGACACCATCGGGCAGAACACCAAGACGTTCATCGACAATTACCGCACGCCCCACAGCGACAAGCTGCATGTGATCGAGCGCTTCCATCTGGTTGAGAACGGCGCCAAGCTTCAGGCCGACATCACGATCGAAGACCCAGCTGCGCTGATCCAGCCGCTGCACGTCACGCATCAATGGCGGAAAGTTCAGGGCCCAATGATCGAGTCACGCTGCGCCGACGGCGAAAGCTTCAACCCATTCGAGCAGCAGGCTGAACCGATCCCGACAGCGGACAAGGCGGATTTCTGAGTGGGGTTTCGTTTTCGCGCGATCCTGTGTTGCCTCACGCTGGCGGCGGCGTCTTCACCCGTTCCGGCGCAAACGGGCAGTGCCAGGATCCCCAATTTTTCGGAGGATGCCACTGTTGGCTGGCTTTCAGCGGGCACGGAATTCATTTCGATGCCGAGCGGCCCCCACCCCGTCACGCCCGATCCCGCCCATCCCTATGTCCTCAACGGCCGCGGCCGACAGCCTACTTTACGGGTGGCCGATCTCGACAATCCGATCCTGCAGCCCTGGGTGAAAGAGGCGCTCAAGACGGTCAATGAGCGTGTTCTCTCCGGCAAGGCGGCCTTTCCGCCGCAGGTGCGCTGTTGGCCTCTGGGCGTTCCCGGATTTGTCCTCTATCCCGCGCAGCCCGTGTTCATCATTCAGCGGCCGGAGGAAGTGCTGCTGATCTGGCAATCCGATTCCATGGTCCGGCACGTCTATTTGACCGACCGACACAGCGCGCGTCCCAAGCCGTCCTGGTTCGGCGAATCTATTGGGCACTACGAGAACGGCGATACGCTGGTTGTGGATACGATCGGCCTCAACACCAAGACATTCGTCGACAATTATCGCACCCCGCACACCGACAAGCTCCATGTCGTCGAGCGCTACAAACTGACCAATGCGGAGACCCGCATCGAAGTCACGGTCACGGTCGAAGACCCCGGCGCCTTCACAACGCCCTGGTCGGCGCAGCAGGTCTATCGCCGCGTGGAAGTGGGCCCGATGGGCGAATCCACCTGCGCCGAGGGCAATTTCGATTATTTCCACCAAGGCCTCGACCCCCTGCCCGAGGCGGACAAGCCCGATTTCTGAGCTATAGTAACTGGGACGAGACGCTTTCAAGGAGCTTGAGCTGGAAATGGTCAGATTTGCGTATGGGCGCGTATCGCGAGCCGTCCTCGCCGGATTGGCATGTCTTGGCCTCAGCGCGGCGGACTATGCGACCGCTGCCGATGCGCCAAACCAGGCAGCCATCCCCGACTTCTCATCGTTCACCGACGGATGGGTCGCGATCAATTCGGATTTCACGCCGGTCCCGGGAAGTCCCAAACCCGTCACCTACGATCCGAAATATCCGTTCCGGCGCAACGACGAGCCCGGGCCCGCCACATACCGCGTCGCCGATCTGAACAATCCCAACCTCAAACCTTGGGCAATCGCAGAATTGAAGAAGTACAACGACAAGGTCATGGCCGGCGAATTGGGGACGACGCCGCGCTGGAGCTGCTTGCCAGGGGGTGTGCCGGGATTCTCGCTGTTTGTCGTCGAGGCGGTCTATGTCGTGCAATCGCCTAAAGAGGTGCTCCTGATCTACTCCGGCAACCGCGAGGTGCGGCACATCTATATGAACGCGCCTCACTCGAAGAATCCCAAACCCTCCTGGTACGGAGAATCGGTCGGCCATTACGAAGGCGATACGCTGGTGGTCGATACGATCGGCCTATCGCCCAAGGCCGTGATCGACAATTACCACACGCCCCATACCGACCAGCTGCATGTCGTCGAGCGCTATCACCTCATCAATGGCGGCAAGCAGCTGGAGGCCAATCTTCTGATCGAAGATCCCGGCACCTTCAACGCGCCCTGGCAGGCACAGCAGCATTATACGAAAGTGCCCAACCGGGCCTTCATCGAGCAGAATTGTTCGGAGAACAACGACAACATCTTCAATCTGCCCGGTTGGGTGGGCGCACCGACGGCCGACAAACCGGATTTCTGAACAGACGGGGGAGACATCATGGCGAGATTTTCCGGCGCATTGACAGCAGCTCTTCTGTGCGCCGGAACGGCGCTGGCCGCCGATGGGAACGCGGTCCCGCCATTTGCCTTCATGGATGGCGGCTGGCAGGCGGCGGGGGCGGATTTCCTTCAGCCGCCGAGCGGTCCCGGTCCAGTGCGCGATGTGCCGGGTCATGAACATGGTGGCAACAATACGGGCGTCCAGCCGACATTCCGCGATGCCGATCTCTCCAATCCGATCCTGCAACCCTGGACGCGCGACGCGCTGAAAAAAGAGAATGAGAAGATTGCGTCAGGCGGCGGCGGGTTCACGCCCCAAGTAAGCTGCAAGCCCCTGGGCGTGCCGGCATTCCTGCTGCACCCGGCACAGCCCCTCTATTTCGTGCAGACACCCAAAGAGATAGTGGTGATCTGGCCGCCCAATCACGAGGTCCGCCGGATCTATCTCACCGACAAGCATTCCCCCAATCCGAAGCCGAGCTGGATGGGCGAATCCATCGGCCACTATGAGAATGGCGACACGCTTGTTGTGGATACGATCGGACTCAACGATAAGACCTATGTCGACAATTTCCGCACGCCTCACACGACGAAGCTTCATGTCGTGGAGCGGTTCCGAATCAACCCCGACGCCAAGGGGCTGACGGTCGACGTCACGGTCGAGGATCCCGGCGCCTTCACCATGCCTTGGCACGCGGTGCAGCGCTATCGCCGCGTCCAGCAGGGCCCGATGTCGGAATCGTCCTGCGCGGAGAATCCAACCAATTTCTTGGGCTATGACATGGATCCCATTCCGACCGCGACGAAGCCCGATTTCTGAAGCCGCATTGCCGGACGCAAGAGGAGACCCGCCATGGCTGATTTTATTTCTCTGCGTATCGTCATTCCTTTGACATTGGCATTGACCGGCGCCGCATGGGCGCAGAGTGGAACCGAGGCAGGCCCGGATTTGCAGTCGGACAACATCGCCTGGATCGCCATGAACAATGATTTGGGCCAGCCTGCGACCGGTCTCGGTCCCACCAAGCCCGATCCGGGACATCCCTATGTGCCCAATGGAAGAGGCGTGCAGCCGACATTCCGCATCGGCGATACCGGCGATCCCAATCTGAAACCCTGGGCCGCCGAGCAGATGAAAAAGGACAACGCCCGGGTGCTGGCGGGCGGAATTGCCTTCACCGCGCGATCAAGCTGCATGCCCGCGGGCGTGCCGGGATTTTCCTCCTACATCGTCGAGCCGGTCTATTTCATCCAGGCGCCGAAGGAAGTCCTGATGGTCTATACCGGCAATCAGGAAGCCCGCCATGTCTATATGGATGTGCCGCATTCCAAGAATCCCAAACCGTCCTGGTATGGCGAATCCATCGGCCATTATGAAGGCGGCGATACGCTGGTGATCGACACCATCGGCACGAATGCGAAGACCTATGTCGACAATTACCGCACCCCGCACACGGAAAAGCTGCATGTGGTGGAGCGCTATCGGCTGGTCGAGGCGGGAAAGGTGCTGGAAGCGACCATCAGGGTGGAAGATCCCGACACGTTCAACCAGCCTTGGACCGCGATCCAGCGTTATCGCAGGGTTCAGCAAGGCCCCATGGACGAGCAGGCTTGCGCCGAAAACAACGCTTCCCTGTTCGATTATAATATTCCCACCGCCACCAAAGCGGACTTCTAGGGCGCGATATCTTCAAGGCGCCGGTTGCGCGTCTCGATCATTTGCGTGGCCGCGACCGCGCCCAAAAATGCGATTCCTGCGAACATCAGGAACACCGATCCGATGCCCTGGGAAACCATCATCAGCCCGACAAGGGCGGGCCCGGCAGCAGACGCAAGCCGGAGCCAACAGGTTGCCGCTGCGGTGCCGATGGCGCGCATGCGCGTGGGATAGATTTCCGGCGTGTACAGATAGAGCACCGTGTTGACCGTGCTCATTACGCCATAGCTGAGCGTCACGAACAGGATCACCCGGTTGACCTCACCGGCGCCGAACAGGCCGAGCGGCACCAGGAACATGCCTCCGATGATGAAGCATGCGGCGATCCAGGTTTTCCGGCCGATCCGGTCGATCACGAAAACGCACACCAGGAGGACCAGAATCTGCGTCGCATTGGTGAGCAGGGCGAAATTGAGGGACGCGCGAAGGGGCAAATGATAGACGGTGTTGTAGAGCGTCGGCATCCAATTGTTCAGCCCATTGGTGACGCCATAGGCGGTCGCCCAAATCGCCCACACGATCAGGGTGCGTTGGCGATAGACCGGCGAGAACAGCTCGCTCCAGCGGCTCTTGCGCGCGAAGGCGGCAGCGCCTTGCTCTTGCGGTGCGACGGGATTCCTCTTGTCTGTGCTCGCTTCGAGACTGCGCACAATCACCTCGGCTTCCGCAAAACGGGCTTTGCGGATGAGCCAGCGCGGAGATTCAGGAAGCCGCGACACCAGATAGGCGATGATGAGCCCCGGAACTGTGCCCAGCAGAAACAGCACATTCCAGCCATAGACCGGCACGAGCTGCGCGCCCAGCACAGCGGCAGCGAGAAAGCCTATCGGAAAGATCAACTCATACATCATGAAGAAGCGGCCGCGCCCATGTGCGCGCGACAGCTCATTGATATAGGTCGCCGCCACCGGCATCTCGCCGCCCACGCCGATCCCCTGGACGAGCCGGCAGACGAACATCTCGGTGAAATTGCCAGTGAAGGCACAGGCGAGACTGATCACGGCCATGATGAGGGCCGCGTAGCTCGCACTCATCACACGGCCGATCTTCTCGCCCAGCCAGCCGAAGATGAGCGCGCCTGCGAATTGACCGATATAGGAGGCCGCCAGGAGATAACCCACCTGGGCCGGCGTCAGCCCCCAATCCCGCACCAGCACCGGTGTCGCAGAGGCCAGAGACAGCGCGGTGAACGCATCGAAAAATGTGGCGCTTCCCATAATGACGCGGGGACGGATGTGCCATTTGGAAAAGGGTACCGATTCGATGCGCGCGATCAGTTCGGCCGCCCTTTGGGAATCGCTAAGCGGGGCCGGCGCTTCGATCGTGCTTTCGCTCAAAGGGTCGGCGGACATCAGACGCGCACGATGAGATTTGCGATCTCTTCGACGATTTCGCCGGGGCATTCGATCGGCGTCAGATGCCGTCCGCCCTTGATGATGCGAAAATGCGAATTCGCAATCGCATCATGCAAGGCCTTGGCCATGGCCACGGGTGTGGCATAATCCTCCTCGCCGACAATGATTGTCACCGGCATCCTGAAGGAGCCGAGATAGTGCCGCAGGTCGGCATCGCCCAGAAGCGCGCAGGTCGACGCGTAGCACTCGAAATCATTGGCAAGGAACACGTCCGTTGCCTTCTTCACCACTTCGGGATGGGCCGGTGGGAATTTTTCGGAGAACCAGCGCGTCACCTGGAAATCGATAAGGCCCTGCATGCCCTTTGCTTTGGCCGCTGCGGCCCGTTCGCGGAATTGTTTCGGCGCTTCGGGCCCATACCAGGCGGTGGTGTCGATGAGGGCAAGAGCCTGCGCCCGCCCGGGGTACAACCCCGCAAAAGCCTGGGCGACGCACCCTCCCATCGAGCAGCCCGCCACCACCGCAGACTTCCAGCCAATCGCATCGAAGAGTTCCGCCAGGTCCCGCCCGAACAACTCAGCCGTGTAGGGCATATGGGGCCGCCCGGAGCGCCCATGGCCGCGCGCGTCATAGGTCAGAATGGAACACCGGTCGCCGAGACGCTCGGCCACGCCATCCCAGACGCTGCGGTCCAGCGCAAGCGAATGGATGAGGGCCAGACGCGGCGCGTTTGGCCCGCTGAGCCCCTGGATTGTGAAGGAAATTGTGCAACCGTCTGATGTTGTAAACGTCCCGTTCTTTGCCGTCATGCCCCTGCCCAATAGCGAATGTTTCCGGACAGTAAGACAGTTCCGGCCCCAGACCAATCGGCTAAAACAGCCGGCGACAACGTCGCGGGATCAAAACCAGGTGCGAACGTTCAAAACCAAAAAGTGGCGACGGACCGGCCCAACGCGCCAATGATTGCGTAGAGAGCCACATAGCTCTCAACCGAGAACAGAACAACCATGACGGCACAGAAGAGGACGGGCAGCTTTTGAGGTGCCGGTTCGTGATGGCTTGTTCTCTTCCCGGGCCCGCCGCTTCCCAAGGACTGGCGGTCGAGGTCCTCCCAAACCGTAAATTCACACAGGGGGAAAGGGCGGCGGAACTCGTACGCGTCGGTCATCCGCATAGCTCACCTCGCTTGCGTGCACTATGACGTGGCGGCCGGAAACGGCCTTGACTTATATCAAACGCGCAAATCGGCGCGCGTTTCCGCTGTGCATAATTGTTTCGCCCCTCGCTTGCCGCTCACCTCAAGCTTCAATGCCTTGATGCGTACGTGGAAACGGCAGTCGGCAATTTTTTCCGCCAACGCGGCAAATTTTGCCGGGTAGCGGCAAGAATTGCCGGGCGGCCCACGCGTGAAATGGTTTCCACCGGGCAAGAGTTTCCGCCCGGCGCTCCCTTAAGCTTGCTTAACGTCTCATTCAAATTGCGCGGAACGTCCGTTGCGAATGACGGTCCGGGAAAAACTTCCCAGGAGCACAAAGCTCCAGCTCAAACCAGAATGGAGACATAGATGCTTAGCGTGAATACCAATGTGGGCGCCATGGCCGCCCTGCAATCCCTCAATCAGACCCAGAACGAACTGAACGCCACCCAGAGCCACATCAATTCCGGCTTGAAGGTTGCGACTGCGAAAGACAATGGCGCGGTCTACGCCATCGCGCAGAACATGCGTGGCAACGTGGCGGGCTATGCCGCCGTGAGCGACAGCTTGAACCGCGGCGTTTCGACCGTGGATGTCGCGATTTCCGCCGGACAATCGATCTCCGATCTTTTGAACGAGCTGAAGAGCAAGGCCCTCGCCGCCGCCGACGCGTCGCTCGACACGGCAAGCCGCAACGCTCTGAACGCGGACTTCACCGCTCTGCGCGATCAGATCACGACCATCGTGCAGAACGCCTCCTTCAACGGCACCAACCTGGTCGACGGCTCCGTGACCAACTTCCAGGCGTTGGCGTCCGCTGACGGCACCAAGAAGATCACCGCCGCGGGCCAGACGTTGAAATTGTCGGGCACCATCGTCACGGTGAAGTCGACCTCGACCATTTCGACGCAGGCCAAGGCATCGACGATGATTTCCACCGTCAATGCCTCGATCCAGAACGTCAACGCCGCCCTGGCAAAACTTGCCTCGGGCTCGAAGAAGTTCTCGATCCAGGCCACCTTCGTGTCGAAGCTGGTCGATACGCTGAACGCCGGTATCGGCAACCTGGTGGATGCGGATATGGCGGTTGAAAGCGCCAAGCTGCAATCCTTGCAGGTGAAGCAGCAACTGGGCATCCAAGCGTTGTCGATCGCCAATTCGGCGCCGTCGATCACACTGTCTCTGTTCCGGTAAGACTAGGGTGGGGCCGGCATTGGCCGGTCCCACCACTTTTTTGAGGTCAATATTTTCCGTGGGTGAAGAAGGCGCAATAGTTGCGACAGTCCTATGGCCGATCCGATCTCCAACATTTCGAACCCGCGCGAACTCGGCGTGAATTTGATCCGGCCGCAAACTCCGGCCGCTGCTCCGGGGAAGCCCGATCTCGAAACCAATCTTCAGCCCGATCAGCGCGTGGAAGTGCTTCAGGGCGCGGTTGAGAAGCTGATCAAGAAGAGCCTGCCAACCAATTCCAAGCTTCAGATCGAGCAGGACAAGGAAACCGGCACCTTCATCTACCGTTCCGTAGATCCGAATACCGGCGAGGTCATCCAGCAATGGCCGTCGGAGAAACTGCTCGAACTCCGCAGTTTCCTGAAAGAGATGGAAGGCGTGCTGGTCGACAAGCAGGTTTAGACCAAAGCCTGACCATCCGTTCCGCGCCAAGCAGCCAAATCTCCCCAAAAAGTGCTGATCGGGCCCCCAAAACCGGCCCGAGCCGGCTTTCCTACGTCTTGCCGAAAAATACGGAAAAGCGCACGCTACCGCGGAAGAACGCGGGCTAAGACGCGACTTTCAAAGCGCGCACAGCCCGCCCCAGGGAGGTTGCCATGCGGAATATTCTCATGCTCGGCGTTTCCGCCGGCCTGCTCGCCTTTGTCGCCGCGCCTGCCTATGCACAAGGGAGCGCGGTGGCGCTCTGGGGGCAGGTCAGTTCGGCCAAGGAAGGCATGATGGAAGGCGTTGTGGTCAGCGCCAAGAAGGACGGCGGCACCATCGCCGTCTCGGTGGTAACCGACAAGAGCGGCCGTTACGCCTTTCCGGCCGCCAGACTCGAGCCCGGCCACTACACGCTGAAGATCCGCGCCACCGGTTACGAGCTGGACGGGGCTGCCGCCGCCGATGTCAAAGGCGGAGCCGCCACCACCGCGGACCTCAAACTCGCACCCACCAAGAATCTCGCGGCCCAGCTCACCAATGCCGAATGGCTGATGAGCGCGCCGGGCAGCGATCAGCAGAAGAAGTTCCTGCTCTCCTGCAATTCCTGCCACTCCTATCAGCGTATCGTGAACTCCCAGCACGATGCCGAAGAGTTCATGCAGGTCTTCGACCGCATGGCAGGCTACTATCCGGGGAGCACGCCGTTGCAGCCGCAACGGCTCATCGGGACCGCGCGGCGCAATCTCGGTGGCGGCGCTGGCAACGCCATGGGAGGCGATGGACGAGCGCCTGCGATGAAGGCCGCGGCGGAATGGCTCGCAAGTATCAATCTCAGCAAGGGTCCGGAGCGCAGCTATCCGCTTGCCACGATCGCCCGTCCCACGGGCAAAGCCACGCGCATGCTGGTCACGGAATATGATCTGCCGCGCAAGACGATCATGCCCCACGACGTCATCGTCGATAAGGATGGCATGGTTTGGTATTCAGATTTCGGCGCACTCTTCATGGGCAAGATGGATCCCAAGACCGGCAAGGTCACCGAATATCCGATCCCGAAGATCAAGGAAGGCTTTCCGGTCGGCACGCTTGATCTCGAACCGGACCAGGAAGGCAACATGTGGGTCGCCATGATGTATCAGGGCGGCATAGCGAAACTCGACACCAAAACCGGTAAGGTCCAAACTTGGTCGGTGCCCAAGGAGTGGCAGACCGATGCGACGCAGCAATCCTTTGCGTCGCCCAGTTCGTCCCATATCGACGGCAAGGTCTGGGTGAAGAACTCCGACCGTGCCCAAATCCTGCGCGTCGACGTGAAGACCGGCCAATGGGAGAATTTCGGTTCCTTCGTCGATCCCGAAACCAAGCGTCCGATCGGTTCGTACGGCATCAACGCCGACCGCAACAACAACCTTTATATGCTGGACTTCAATTCCAACAATATCGGCATCCTCGACGGCACCACCAAAAAGCTCGAAGTCCACAAGACGAGCATTCCGAATTCCCGTCCGCGTCGCGGACGCGTTGACGAACAGAACCGCCTTTGGTTCGCTGAATATGACGGCAATGCGGTCGGCATGTACGATCCCAAGATCAAGGCCATCAAAGAATGGGTCGTGCCCACGGCTTGGTCGGCTCCCTATGACGTCGTGGTCGACAAGAACGGCGACGCCTGGACCGCCTCTATGATGACCGACCGCGTGACGCGGATTAACACCAAGACCGGCGAGCAGACGGAATATCTTTTGCCCAATCCGACCAATGTGCGCCGGGTGTGGATCGACAATTCCACCACTCCTGTCAGTTTCTGGGTGGGCAGCAATCACGGCGCCTCGATCGTGAAACTCGAGCCGCTCGAATAGCCTTGGGTTGACGCGTGCGCGGCCCGCGTTAGAGCGCGGGTCTCGCGCGTATCGGTGCGAGGGGGACAATGCAGGCGAACAAAGCCCGTACCGTGCTGGCAGGCGTGGCGATCGCGGTCGTGCTCGCCGGCATGTTTTGGGCCGGCAGGCGCACCGCGGAACAGGCGCCGGCGCCGACTCTTCCGCCGCCCACAACGGCGGCGGCCGCGCCCGAACCCGCGCCGCCACCCTTCATCGACGACAATCAGCGCTCGATCGCGATCTATGAATTCAAGAAGGCCGCGCAAGCGGGCCCCGACCGCGGCCGCGAGATCTTCTATTACAAATGCTGGTTCTGCCATAATGAGTTCGCGGGCCCGCAAAGCGCGCCCAATCTCGCGACCGTTTTTCAGCGCAAGCAATTGCTCTCGGGGCGGCCTACGACGGAAGACGGCATCAAGGATGAGATCCGCAATGGCGGCGCCGGCATGGCAGCCTACAGATACACACTGAACGATGCCGACATCGACGATTTGGTCAGCTATCTGAAGAGCGGGTGCTGCTGGAATTCCGACAGCCCGCCGCCCAATCCCCGCTTTCGTGCCCATCAAGACGGACTGACGCAATGAGCGCGGATGTGGATGTGGGCACTACATTGGGGATGAACCGGCGGAACTTGGTCCAGGCGCTCGCGGCTGCGGCGGCGGTTTCGGGCGCAGGTTCTTTCCCGGCGTTTGCGCAAAATCCTCCGGGCATCGCCTCCGCGGCCGATTATCTGCGCGATCCCAATCGCTGGGGCTCGGCCGAAGTAGCGGGCCTGTTCCCGGGATTTCAACATCTCGATATGAAGACGCGCGGCGCCATCATCCGCGTGCGCCATGGCGGTTCGGGCCCACCGCTGCTGCTTCTGCACGGCAATCCTTTGAGCCATGTCTCCTGGTACAGGATCGCGCCACGCCTGGCGCAGCGCTACCACGTGGTGATGATGGATTTGCGCGGCTATGGCGATTCCTCGCTTCCCGAGCCCGGTCCCAATCACATCAACTACAGTTTCCGCGCTTATGCCCAGGATGCGGCCGATGTCATGGAGCAAATGGGCCACACACGCTTCTTTGTCGCCGGCCACGACCGCGGCGGACGCACCACGCATCGCCTCTGCCTCGATGAGCCTCGGCGCGTCATCAAGGCCTGCATCATGGATGTGCTGCCGAATTATCATGTCTGGACGAACACGAGTCGCGGTTGGGCGCTCTCCTCCTGGCATTGGCTGTTCATGGCGCAGCCGGAGCCCTTTCCGGAACGCATGATGGAGGCGGTGGGAGCGGAATATTTCCTGCGCAACCGCATGGAAATCCGCGGCGGCACCGGCACCAGCTTCATCAGCGACGTTTCGTTCAACGAATATAAGCGGGTCTTCACGCTGAAGACGATGACCGGCTCGTGCCGCGACTATCGCGCGACCGCGACCTGCGATTTCGAAATGGACAGCGCCGACAAGGACCGAAAGATCGCCATGCCTACCATGATCCTGTGGGGCGCGCGCGGGCCCGAGCGTAGCGGCACATTTCTCGACGTCTGGCGCAACTACGGTACCGACATGCAGGGTGAGGGCTTGCCGTCCGGCCATTACATGCCGGAAGAAGTGCCTGACATGCTCTATGACCGCTTCACGCGGTTCTTCACCACATGACGAGCAACACGCCACCGCGCGCGCAGATCGTCGCCGAGGCGGCTGCCGCCGACTATGCCCGCGATCCCACGCGCTGGGGCGGCGCGGCCGTCGCGGGGCTGTTCCCCGGCTTCAAGCACGTCGATATGCGCACCAAAGGCGCCACCATCCGCCTGCGCCATGGCGGTTCGGGCCCTCCGCTGCTGATGCTGCATGGCTATCCCAACAACCACGTGCTCTGGCACGCGGTCGCGAGCCGGCTTGCGCAGCGTTACCACGTCGTCTGTCCCGATTTGCGCGGCTATGGCGATTCTTCGCTGCCGGAGCCGGGGCCCAATCTCGCCAATTACACCCATCGCGTGATGGCCGAAGACATGATCGAGATCATGGCCCAGCTTGGCCATCAGCGGTTCTATCTTCTAGGTCACGACCGCGGCGCGCGTGTGTCGCACCGGATGTGCCTGGACCATCCCGAACGCGTGATGAAGCTTATCCTCCTGGACATGCTGCCGACCTATTATGCCTGGACCCACACGACCAAGGAGTGGGCGCTTGGCACCTGGCATTGGGCGTTTCTGGCGCAGCCCGAACCTTTCCCGCAGACCATGATCGATGCGGTGACGCCGGAATGGTTTCTCACCAATCGCGGCGGCATCCCGAAGCAACGGCCCAAAATCGTGATGGACGAATTCATCCGCTGCTTCACGCCTAAAACGATCAGCGGGGCGTGCCGCGATTACCGCGCCGGCGCGACGGTCAACTTCGACATGGACGCCGCCGACAAGGACAGGAAGATCACCACGCCGCTGCTGGTGCTCTGGGGTACACGCGGCGCGTCGCCTACCGACGAGTACCCGACCGTGTGGCGGCAATACGCGGCCAATCTGGCAGATGCGCAGCCGCTTCCAACCGGTCATTATATCCAGGAAGAACAGCCCGACCGCGTGCATGATGATTGCGTCAGATTCTTCACGGCGTGACGAGGAGACGGCCATGGCGGATGTGATGAACAAAGCCTGCATCAACCTTGCGTTCGCGGCCATGGCCGGGCTGGCTGCCGCGTTTCTTTCCGCGTCTCCGGCAGATGCGGCAACTCCGAAAGTGCTGCTCGGCGGCGCTAAGGGCGCGGTGAAGACGGAGCAAGGCGTGCCGCTGGAAGGGATGATGATTCAGCTCATCGCTGAGAAGAACGCGATGCGCACCACGGTCTATAGCGATGCCGACGGTCATTACGAATTCCCCAAACTCGCACCCGGCTCCTATACGCTGCGCATTGCCCAGCCGCGCGAATATCAGCCCTATGTGAAAAAGAACGTCGCCATCGACGGCGCGCCCCTGCTGGAGGACATCCAGCTGACCCGCGCCTTCAAGACCGAGCTCTTGCCCTTCCGCAAGGATATCGCCGCCCAGATGACGGGGACCGAATGGCTGATGAGCCTTTCGGGCACTTATGAGGACAAGCGCCTGCTGACGCTGAACTGCAATTTCTGTCACTCCTATCAGCAGATCTTGCGCAATCATTATGACGAGCACGGCTGGGAACAGATCGTCAAACGCATGACGCACGGAGCGGGCTCACCGCTCATCCTGATGCGGCCGCAGGGGCGCTTCAATGACGCGCTGGAACAGCAGTTAGTCAAATGGCTCGCCAGCGTGCGCGGGCCGGATTCGCAAGACCCATCCTTCATGACGCTGCCGCGGCCAAAGGGACGGCAGACCCGCATGGTCGTCACTGAATATGAATTGCCGCGGCTGGAGATGGCGACCCACGACGTGCATGGCAATACCGAGGGAAAGATCTGGTACAGCACGCACAGGAGCTCTTTTGTCGGTCTGCTCGATCCCAAGACCGGCGCGGTGAAGGAGTATCATGTGCCGCTGCCCGACAAGGATGCGCTTCCCGGCACGCATTGGATCCATGTCGACAAGAAGGGCATCGTCTGGGGTTCGGAAAATTGGGCCCATAATATCTGGCGCTTCGATCCCAAGAGCGAGCAGTTCAGCAAGATCCATTGGAATGTGAAGGAGCCGATCAACGCGCCTATGGGCGGCAACTACGCGCTGGCCGATGACGGCACCATCTGGAGCGCGCGCAACAACAAGGTGCAGGGCATCGACTCCCTGACCGGCAAGGAGATCAAATCCTTTCCGAGCAAGGTTTTCGCGGCGACCTACGGCAGCGCCATCAGCGCCGATAACCGCTATTTCGGCGGCGGTGCGTGGCCGCGCGACGGAGTCATCGTGGCGGATTTGAAAACCGGCGAGATGTGGGAGCCGCAGACCTCCATCAATTCAGGGCCGGCGCGCGGCGAGTTCGATCCCGAAGATAATTATTGGGCGGGCATGCGCGGCGGCGGGTTGGTGAAATTCGATATCAAGAAGAAGCAGGTGGTCGAATACAAATCGCCGACACCGTTCACGGCCTTCTACACCGCGCGGCCCGACAAGAACGGGGAAGTGTGGGGCGGCGAATCCCACAGCGGCCGCTATGCACGGCTTAATCCCAAGACTGGGGAATGGGTGGAATATGTACTGCCCGAGCCTTATGGCTTCGATCGCGAATCCTGGATCGACAATTCAACCGATCCGGTGACGGTTTGGTATACGGATCATGACGGTTGGATCACGCGCCTGCAGCCTTTGGACTGAGGCGAGTATTTCGAGGGAGGGGCATGTGAGGCATCTATATTCGGGTTTGAACGGCGCGGTTCTCTGCGCCGCGTTGTCGTCCGCCGCTTTCGCGCAATCGGCGACGGCTATTCCCGGGGTGGTGGCGGCAGGCGTCACGCCCGAACTGGTGAGCGAGGCGTTCCTGAACACCGAAGGCCCGCTGGGCGCGCCCGATGGCGGACTTTATTTCTCCGACACGGATGCGAGCCGCACCTATCGGATCGACCCCGCCGGCAGAATCGCGGTCTATCGCGAGAACACCGATCGCGGAAACGGCATAGCGATGTATCGCGACGGCACGATGGTGTGGGCCGAGGAACGCCGTCTGTCCTGGAAGGATCAGGCGCGCGGCGGCTATATGAGCATCACCCCCGGCTTCAGGGCGTTTCAGCCGAACGATCTGATCATGACGGCGAAGGGCGGCATCTATTTCACCGATCCCGGCCCGCGTCCGGTTGTCCCGGGCCTCAAGGTGAATGTGTACTATCTCGGTCCCTATACGCGCGTTCCCGCGGTGGTCGACGATGGCGTGACGCGGCCAAACGGCGTCATGCTCAGCAATGATGAGAAGACGCTCTTTGTCGACAACACGGTTGGCACCGAGGTGTTCGCCTATGATGTCCAGGATGATGGCACGCTCAGGAACAAGCGGGTGTTTGCGAAACTGGAGGGCATCCCCGCCGGCCAGGAAGGGTTCGGCGATGGCATGGCAATCGACTCGCAGGACCGACTCTATGTGGCAACGCTGACCGGCGTGCAGATCTTCGATAAGGCTGGCAAATATCTGGGCACCATCAGAGTGCCGCGCCAGCCTTCCAACGTGGCCTTTTCCGGCCCGGGCAAGAAGACGCTCTACATCACCGCACGCCAAGGACTGTACCGCATCAATCTGGAATCCCAGGGTCCGAACCGGTTGGGCAAGTGAGGGCCACGATGTCGCTTGCGAAAGGCGGCCGGGCTCTTTTCGCGTTCGCCGCGTGCGTGGCGGCGGCGATCGCTACGCCCGCGCAAAGCCAAACCGCGAGCCTGTTCGAAGGGGCCCGACTCATAACCGGCGATGGCTCGGTGATCGCGGATTCGGCTTTCGTCGTTCAGAACGGCCAATTCACGCAAGTGGGCCGCAAAGGTGAAGTGGCACTGCCCGCAGGCGCCACGCGCATCGATCTAACCGGCAAGACGGTGATGCCCGCGCTGATCGATGCGCATGTGCATATGGGCTACCGCAAGGGATTGGATTTTTCGCAAAACAACTACACGCGTGAAAACCTTACCGACATCTTGAATCGGTTTTCCTATTACGGCGTGGCTGCGGTCCTGGAAGCCGGAACCTCGCGCAGTGACCTCGTCTACGAGATGCGCGCCACTCCTCCGCCCATGGCCGCGCTGTTCCGCACCGCCGGGCGCGGCTTCGGCATGCCCAATGCCGGCCCCGGCGGTCCGATGCGCGATTCCGCCTATGGCGTCACGAACGAGGAACAGGCGCGCCAGGATGTGCGCGAACTTGCCGCCAAGAAAGTCGATCTGATCAAAATCTGGGTGGACGACCGCGGCGGCACGGTCGAGAAACTGAAGCCCAACCTCTATCGCGCGATCATCGACGAAGCTCATAAGAACGGCATTAAGGTGTTCGCCCACACCACCAATCTTGCCGATGCCAAGGATCTGCTGCGTGCTGGGCTAGACGGGTTCGCCCATATGGTGCGCGATCGTGACATCGACGACGAGATGCTTACCCTTCTAAAGCAGCGCCCGAATGCGTTCTTCCAGCAGACATTGTGGGGCGAACGTCTGTCGTTCTACACGTCCAAACCGGCCTGGGTGGACGAGCCGATCCTGCGGGAGACCTTTTCGCCGGAAGAGATCCGCCTGCTCGGGCAATCCTTCTCCCAACCGGAAAACCCGAATGCGCGGGCGCAAGGGGCGACGAACTTGCGCAATATTGCTAAGCTGAAAGCGGCGGGTGCGCGCTTCGTACTCGGCACCGATACGGGCGGAGTAACCGGCGGGCAGTATTTTGGCCTTGGCTCGCATATCGAGCTTGAGCTTCTGGTCACACGCGGCGGCCTGACGCCGATGGAAGCGATCCTCGCGGGCACGCGAAACGCCGCACAGGTGCTGGGGCTCGACCGGATGGGGTCGGTGGCGGCCGGCAAGAGCGCGGACTTCATTATCCTCAACGCCAATCCGCTGGACTCGATCGCCAACACGCGGCGCATCGACAGAGTCTATCTGCGCGGCGCCGAAATCCCGCGCGCAAATCTGAGCGCCAAATGGCAGGCCGCGGGCAGCGGCAAATGATCATGTTTTCCAGGAGGCCTTGATGTCCCGCATCCCCTTATTCTTGTCGCGGCTTGCGCTTGGCGTCGCCTTGTTCACCGCCGCCACCCTCGCGCCGGCTCAAGCTCAGACGCTTTATGAAGGCGCTCGCCTGATCACCGGCGACGGCACCGCGCCGATCGAGAATTCCGCGTTCCTGGTCACCGGCACCCAGTTCACCCTAATCGGCCGCAAAGGCCAGATCGCGCTGCCCGCGGGAGGCAAGCGCGTCGACCTCACGGGCAAGACGGTGATGCCGACCCTGGTCGACATGCATGGTCATCTCGGGTTCCAGAGTCCCGCGGAAGGGACGATGTCAAAAGAGAGCTTCAACCGCGAGAATCTGATCGATCATCTGCAACGCTTCGCCTATGTCGGCGTCGGCGCGATCATCGGAGTCGGCGATCTTGTGGACCGCTCGGACATGCATGGCGGCCGCACCAAATGGGGCGACGTGCCGTTGACGGTGCGGAACGAAACCATCCCCGGCGCGGCTCTGTACAAAACCGCAGGCGCCGGTATGGCCTGGCCTGGTTCGGGCGCCCAGGGCCATCCCTCGCGCGTGGATGTGTCCTACCCGGTTTCGACGCCCGAGGAGGCGCGCGCGGCCGTGCGCGACTATGTGTTGATGAAGCCCGAATTCATCAAGATCTGGGTGGACGACAGAGAGGGCGCCAAGAAGACGCTCACCCCGGCGCTGTACGGCGCGATCCTGGACGAAGCGCATAAATTCAACGTCCCCGTGGGCGTGCACAACGTCAAACTGTCCGATGCGAAATTGTTGCTGAAGGGCGGCATGGAGGGTTGGCTGCACGTTCCGGTGCGCGGCGGCGATGTTGTCGACAACGAGGTCATCGCCATCGTGAAGGACCGCATCGCGCGCAATGACCGTCCCAATATGTGGGTGACGCCGGCGCTCATCACCGCCTGGATGAATACGCAAGGCGGCGCGCGCCGCCCCGTATGGCTGGATGACCCATTGCTCAAGGCGCTCTACGCGCCCGCCCATATCGAAGAATATTGGGGCGCGCCGCTGAAGAAGATGACGCCGGAGCAGGTGGTGCGCGCCAAGGCCGCCTTTGCTGCGGACGGCAAGAACATGATGATGCTGCGCGCGGCGGGCATGAAGGTCGTCGGCGGCACCGATACCGGCCAGACGCGGCATTTCATGGCGTTCTTCAACCATCTCGATCTGGAAAGCATGGTGGCGATGGGCATGACGCCCGCGGAAGCGATCAAGGCGGCGACCAGCGACGGCGCGGCGATGGGGCATTTCAACACCGGGCTGGTGGCGCCTGGCCGCAACGCGGACTTCATCGTGCTGGACGCCAATCCGCTGGACAGCATTTCCAACACGCGCAAGATCAACAAGGTTTACTTGCGCGGCGATGAAGTGCCCCGCGCCGCCTATGCCGCCAAATGGCAGGCGAAGTTCAAGACCGCGGCGCGGTAGGGGACGCGGGCGCCGGCTTTATTTCCGGCGGTCGCCCAGCAAGTCTTCGATCATCTCCACGCCCTCTGGGCTGAAGATCCATCCTTGCGCCTGCTCCAGCGTTTCGAACTGCAGCGGCACACGATGGGGCTTCACCCGATCGGGCACCGGCACCAGTACTTCATAGGTGCCGGCAAAGCGCGTGTCCTTGGTGAGCGCGGCAAAAGGAGCGGGCAGAGATTTCTGTTTCTTCATGGCCATGCGCGTTTCCTTTCACATCATGCCGCGCGGCGCGTATTGCGCCGGTTGCCGCGTGGTCCCTGGCGCGAACGCTCGGGTGCACGTCCCCGCTCCTGTTTGGGAGCCGATGCGTTGCGGTCCCCTCCCATGTGGGCGAGAGGCTGCTTCACCAAGCGCTCGATGGCGCGCAGCGAGTCGCGCTCCGCCGGATCGCAGAAGGCAATCGCTATGCCGGCGCCGCCCGCGCGCGCCGTGCGCCCGATACGATGGACGTAGCTCTCGGCGACATCGGGCAGTTCGAAATTCACCACATGGGTGACATCGTCGATGTCGATGCCGCGCGCGGCGATGTCGGTGGCAACCAGGATGCGGGCGCGACCAGTGCGGAATTCCTCCAGCGCACGCTGGCGGGCATTTTGCGATTTGTTGCCGTGGATGGCTTCCGCCGCGTGGCCGGCCTTCTCCAGATGTTCGGCGACCTTGTTAGCGCCGTGCTTGGTGCGGGTGAAGACGATCACGCGCTTCATCGCCGCATCGCTCAAAAGTTGCTGCAACAGCGCGCGCTTTTCCTGCGCCGGAACGAAATAGACCCGCTGCTCGATCTTGTCCGCCGTCACCGTGGTCGGCGAGATATCGATCCGCTGAGGATCGCGCAGGATTTCCGCGACGAGGTGCGAAACTTCCGGCGGCATGGTTGCGGAGAACAGCATCGATTGGCGCTGCCGGGGGAGATGGGAAACGATACGACGCACGTCGCGGATGAACCCCATATCGAACATGCGGTCGGCCTCGTCGATCACGAGTTCGCTCACCGCGTTCAGCCGCAGGTGCTTTTGCTGGATGAGATCCAGAAGCCGCCCAGGAGTCGCCACCAGAACGTCGACGCCATGGCGAAGCGCCTGGACCTGGCGATTCTGGTTGACGCCACCGAGGATGACGGCATGGCGGAGCTTCAAGTGGCGGCCATAGGAACGCAGCGATTCGTCGATCTGGATGGCGAGCTCGCGGGTGGGCGCCAGGATCAGCGCGCGCGCCGTGTTCGGCGCGGGCGCCACGCGGTTTTCCACCAGGCGCTGCATCAGGGGCAGCCCGAAAGCGGCTGTCTTGCCGGTGCCGGTCTGGGCAATGCCCAGCACGTCGCGGCCCGAGAGGATGAGGGGAATAGCCTGCGCCTGGATCGGCGTCGGCATGGTGTAGTTTTCGGCCGCAAGCGCGCGGCGCAGCGCCTCGGAAAGCCCGAGCGTAGCAAAATCAGGTTGAGTCACAATTTATCCTTGTCGCATCTGAACGGCGAGATTCGCGCGGTCGTCGGCGGTTGCCGTCTTCCACGCACATCTGGAGCGAACGGTATGTTGAAATCTCGCCCCCGGTGACAAGCGCTCTGAACAATAGCCGCTGTCGTGCGACCGCGAGGGTGAGCGGCATATATGGGGCGCAGGGGTGGAAGTCAACCCCGCGGGGCTGCCGCCGCGATTAAGCCTTAATTCACTCCTGTGCGGGCTTTGGGGCTCGCGCGCCTGATCGTTTCATAGCCTGGACCTCGTTTTCCAGCGCGCTCAGGAAGCTCGACCGGTCCTTCTTGGAGAAGCCGGAATGGAAGGTCTCCTTCCCCGTCGCTTCACGCAAATGCCGCTGCAGCTCGCGCATGCCCAGCGCCATGCCGATGGTTTCGAGCGTGAATTTCTTGCCCGTCGGCCCGAGAACGGCAGCACCCTTTTCGAGACAGCGCGATGCCAACGGGATATCCGCGGTGATCGCGATGTCGAAGGGCCCGATGGAATTGGCGATCCAATCATCAGCCGCATCCGCCCCTTGCGGCACGATCACGGTCTTCACGCGCGGATTGGCGCTGGGCCGTATGCCGCCATTGCTGACGATGTGCACGATAAGACCATGGCGGTCCGCCACACGCCCGACCTCTTCCTTGACCGGACAGGCGTCCGCATCGACGAAAATCTCAAGCAAAGTATGTCCTGTCAGACAGTGTTGCTCTCGTTCCAACGAACGGCCTCGCGCAACAGCTCGGTGGCGTTGGCGAGGTTGAGCTTGTCCTTGATGCGCGCGCAATAGGCCTGGACGGTCTTGATGCTGATTTCCAGACGTGTGGCGATGCTGCGCGTGTCCATTCCCGATCCCAGCAGCCGGAAGACCTCCAATTCGCGATCGCTCAATTCTTCCACCGGCGTGCCGGAGCGCGGGCGATTGTCGACAAATCTCTCCGCGAACAGAGCGGCCACTTCCTCGCTGACGCCCAAACGGCCGGCCAACACTTGATGGATCGCGGTGATGATCTTCTTCGTCGTCTCGCGCTTCATGACATAGCCGCGGGCGCCGGCGCGGATGGCACGTTCGGCATAATGCCGTTCGTCATGCATGGAGAGCACGATCATGCCAACATTGGGATAGCTCGCCTTCATGGTCTTGATCAGGTCGAGGCCGGAGCTTTCCTTCAAGGACAGATCGATGATCGCAAGGTCGGGCGCCGCCTTGGCCAGATAATCGAGCGCTTCGCGCACACTTTCGGCCTCGCCCGAAATCGCGAGGTCGGGCTGCTGATTGATCAGGCTCGCCAGCCATTCCCGCACCAGCGGATGATCGTCGACCAACAATATCTCATGCTTCTTTTCAGGCATATTGCGGATCCCGCTGCACAACGCCGTAATCGGCCTCCTTTGCTCGCGGCAAAGTCGGCAGACAGCAACTGACGATAGTTCCGTGGGGGGATGCTGTCTGAATGGAGAAACGCGCGCCGATCAGCTTGGCGCGCTGGGCCATGATGGTGAGCCCCATGCCCCGCGTTTTGGGCAGAGGATCAGGCATGCCGACGCCATCATCGGTGACCGTCAGATAGGAGCCGTCGTCGCGCTCCTCCAGGGCAATCACGACATTGCGGGCGTGACCGTGCTTGATGGCGTTTGCGGTTGCCTCGCGTGCGATATGATAGAGGTGATCGGCCGTGGAAATATCGCTGAGCAAAAGCGGCGCATCGCATTCGAAGCGGCAATTGATTTTGAACAATTCCGTGGTCGCGGCAGCGAATTCCTGCAAGGCCTGCATAAGGCCGCCGGCATGCATTTCGACGGGTTGAAGACCCTTGGCCAATTTGCGCGACAGCGTGATGCCATCCTCGATCAGATCGACGGCCTTGGCCGCTTCGGCGGCTTCCGGCGCGCCGCTTCGGGTCAATTTTTCCTTCAGCACCTGAACGGCGAGAGCAGTCCCCGTGAGATGCTGGCAGAGCCCATCATGCAGATCGAATCCCAATTGGCGGCGCTCGCGGGCGCCTGCGTCCAGCAGCTCACGCTCCAGGCGTTCGCGTTCGGCGATTTCCTTGCGCAGATCGGCCGTGCGCTCCAACACGCGCATCTCAAGCCCGTGCGTCAGCGCACGGACGTAAAGCAGAAGCTGGATGAGGATCACGTAAAAGATGAGCCGGGTCAGCGTGTTCCAAAGGGGGATCACCCAGCTGGGGAATTCGAACCCGGCAATCAAATCTCCCACCTGGAACAGCAGCACGCTCAAGAGCGACAGACCGTAACCCCAGGCGGGGCCGACATACCAAGCGGTGATGATGATGGGATAGGCATAGACCGTGGCCCAAGACACGCGCCAGCCGGTCAAATAATCGAGAATCCCGATGGCGATGACGAGCGCGGTCGAAATCAGCAGCGTGCGTTCGCGCGAATGCGACGCCGGCCATTCGAACCAGTTAGACGCACGAAACATCACTGTCCCCCAGCCCGGCATTCCTTGACTCATGCCGTAGCACTGTAGTGATGAAATAGTTTAACACCGATTGTCTATAAAACCTACGATTTCGGAAGGGGGCCGGTTCTGCGCGCATCGGTCGGAATGCATCGACGCCAACCCTCGGCTTGGCTAAAATGCCCTGAAATCGGCACCGACCGGCCGCTGAAGAACGGAGGAATCCATGCGATATCTTCTCACCCCCGCGCTTGTCCTGTTCGCGATGTCCGCCTCGAGCCAGGCCGCCGAGATCACCTTGGTGGCCCCAGGCGGCATCCGGGCGGCCGTGGAGCAGATGATCCCGGCTTTTGAGAAGAAGACGGGCCACAAGGTCAAAGCCACATTCGGCTCGGGCAACGGCACAAAAGCCCAAGTCGTGAAAGGCGACCCCTTCGATGTGCCGATCGTGCAGCCGCCCTATCCTGAGGTTCTGGCATCGGGGAATGTGGTGACGATGAGCGAGACGCCGCTTGCCCATGTCGCGGTCGGCCTCGCGGTGCGCCCCGGGACGCCCCATCCCGATATTTCCAGCGCCGACGCGGTCAAGAAGCTGTTCCTTTCGGCAAAGTCCATCTCCTATCCCGATCCCAAGGGCGGCGCGGCCGCCGGCGTCAGCATGAACGAGACGCTGAAAAAGCTCGGCATCACCGAGCAGATGCAGCCGAAGATCAAGCTCGCTCAGGGCGGCGCGGGCGCCATGAAGATGCTGGCCGACGGACAGGTGGAGCTTGGTCTCACCTTCGTCAGCGAGATCATCACCGAGCCGGGGGTCGAAGTGGTGGGCCCACTGCCGGAGGCCATATCCACGCCGACACGGCTTTCGGGCTTCATCGGCGCGCATGCCAAGGATCCCGCCGCGGCCAAGGAGTTGCTGACCTATTTGTCTTCGGCCGATGCGGCCAAAGTGTACAAAGAGCGAGGCATGGTTCCCGGCCGCTGAACCGGCGCCTTCGCAAAGCGTGTTGCGCCCTTTCGGCGGAACAGCTTTGGCCACCACGCGTTCCCTGTCGAGCTGCTGCCAGGTCAGGGGACGCTCCATGCTGTACAATTTGCGCAACCGGTTGCCGGATGTCGATGACGCACGCGAAATTGCGGTCGATCGGGCCATGAAGGCGGCGAATAGCGCCGCCGAACTCGCCAGAGAGGTTTCCGACCGTCTGGAAGACTGGGCCGCGGACGGGCTCGATTCCGTCCGTTCGCGCCCCTTGATGTGGACCGCGGCCTCGCTGGGCCTGGGCATCCTGGTGGGCGGGCTTTTCGCCGTTTGGCAGAATGCCGGCCGCCGCAACGGCCAGACGCGGCGCACGGTCGCCGCCCGCAGCTCCGCAAAGCCCAAGAGACGCACGTCGCGGTCACGGCGCATGCAGCCATCTGCGGATGCGTGAGGGAAAGCCGGAACGGTTGCCGGCGGGCGCGCAGCGCATCGCCAGCCGCCATCCGGACATTTGGGCCGCCTATGAGAAACTGGGCGCGGCCTGCGCCGATGCCGGACCACTGGATCCGCGCACGCGCCATTTGGTGAAACTCGCCCTTGCCGTGGCGTCGCAAAGCGAGGGCGCGGTCCATTCCCACGCCCGCCGAAGCATCGCGGACGGCCTGACCCGGGACGAATTGCTGCATGTCGCGCTTCTGGCGATACCCTCCCTTGGCTTGGCGAAAGCGGTCGCGGCCATGACATGGATGGAAGACGTCTTGCGGGACGGCGAGACACGCTGATCTTCTTTTGGTGTTCTTACGGCGCGGGCGCGAGCCCCAGAGCATCGCGCAATCCCGACGCAATCGTCTCCGGCGCCTGAGCGCCCATGAACAAGACGTGGCTGTTGCCGACAAAGGCGGGCACACCGGTAATCCCGGCGCGCCGGGCCGCCTCTTCATAGGCGCGCACTTCGCCCGCGCCTTCCGTGCTTTCGAGAAAGGCTTCGGCGCGAGTCCGGTCCATGCCGGCATCCGAGGCGATTGCCGCCAGTTGTTTGACATCGCCGATATCGCGCCCCTCAACGAAATAGGCGCGGAACAGCGCTTCGACCAGCGCATCCTGTCCGGCCCCCTGTTGATCCCCCTGCCCCGCCAGCCAGATGATCCGGTGAGCGTTGAATGTGTTGGGTGTGCGCGACATCAGATCGTAGCGAAGGTTCAACCCCTCCTGCCGTCCCAATTCGGCGAGCTGCGCGTCCATCGCCTGCGAACGCTCCCAAGAGCCGAATTTGCGCATGCGGTAGAGTCGCCGCTCCATCCCTTCGGGCGGCATGTCGGGATTGAGTTCGAAGGGGAGCCAGCTCACGCGAATGCGAGCAAAACCCGCCGTCATGGTCAGGGCTTTTTCCAAGCGCCGCTTTCCGACGTAGCACCAAGGGCAGATGACATCGATCACGACCATGAGATCGAGCGTTGGGAGATCGGCGGCCGGCCTGTTCATGAGATGCTCTTTCCTAAGGGCAAACCCGCAACCGCACTATCGCGCAAGCGCTCAAAACCGCCAATGCTTACCCGCTGACACAAAAACGGTGTTTCGGCTATAAGGTCGGCATGCGTAGAACCCCTTTTGCGGCGGTGTTGGGACTTTCGGCTCTTGCCGGGGCGAGCGCATTCTATTGGAACGCGCATAGCGCCGGCGGCGCGCCCGCTGCGGCCGGGACGGCGCCCGGCGCATCCGCCGGGGTCTCGCCCGAAGCCTATAAGCAGGATGTGGCCTTTCTCGCCTCCGATGCGCTCAAGGGACGGGGCGACGGCTCGCCCGAGCTGGACCAGGCGGCCGATTATATCGCGCAAGCGTTCCAAAAGGCCGGGCTGAAGCCCGCCGGCGATAACGGCACCTATTTCCAGAATTTCGAGATCACGACCGGCGCCCAACTGGGCAAAGACAATACGCTCGCCATTGCGGGCACCCCCCTGAAGATCGATAGCGACTTCATTCCGATCCTGTTCTCCAACACCGCCCAGTTCGAAGGGCCGCTGGTCTTCGCGGGCTACGGCATCACCGCGCCCGAATACAAATATGATGATTACAGCGCCATCGACGCCAAGGACAAAATCGTCGTCGTGTTCGAGCACGAACCGCAGGAAGACGATGCGAAAAGCGTGTTCCTCGGCAAGGATTTCACCGCCCACGCATCCTTCACCAACAAGGCGATCAATGCGCGGCTGCACGGCGCCAAGGGCATCGTCTTCATCACCGAACCCTCTCACGCGGTCGACGATCTCGGCCCGACGGAACGCCAGGTCGAGGAAAGCGACATGGGAATCCCCGCGGTCCACGTCAAGCGCGACTTCGTGATGAAGCCATTCGGCGCGGCGGGCAAGAATCTGGCCGAGCTGCAAAAGGCGATCGACAAGGATTTGCAGCCGCAATCCTTCGAACCCGCAGGATTGCGCGCGCGCATCGCAACCGATGTTACCCGCAATCGCAAGATGGTGCGCAATGTCTTGGCTTCGTTGGAAGGATCCGACCCCGCGCTGAAAGACCAGTGGATCGTCATCGGCGCCCATTACGATCATCTGGGGCTGGGCAACCGCAATTCGCTGGCGCCCTCCCTCATCGGGCTGGTGCATCATGGCGCCGACGACAATGCGTCGGGAACGGCCGGCGTCATCGCGCTGGCGCGCCGGGCGGCTTCCGAGAAGCCGCAATGGAAGCGGTCGGTGTTGTTCATGGCCTTCGCGGGCGAGGAGATCGGGCTCCTGGGCTCGTCCTATTTCGTCAATCATCCCAACGTACCGGTCGCCAGCATCGATGCGATGATCAACATGGACATGATCGGCCGGATGACGAAGGACAAACTCTATGTCGGCGGCGTCGGCACATCGCCCGGCCTCAAGCCTGCACTGGAGCAGCTCGACAAGGATGCCGGAATCGATCTGAACTTTTCGGAATCGGGTTACGGGTCGAGCGACCACACCTCCTTCAACGCCAAGAAGATTCCGGTGCTGTTCTTCTTCTCCGGTCTGCACACCGATTACCACAAGCCTTCCGACACCGCGGACAAGATCAATGCGGATGGCGCGGAGAAGGTGCTGTCCCTGGTTTATGGCCTGACCGGCCGCCTCGCCTCGGATGCGACCAAGCTTGCCTATACCGAGGTCAAGGAGCCTATCCCCGCGGGCCGCGGCGGTGGGCGCGGCTATGGTCCCTATTTCGGCTCGGTACCGGATTTCCGCGACGACATCAAAGGCGTGTTGTTCTCCGACGTGCAGAACAACAGCCCGGCGGCGAAGGCCGGCCTGAAGGCAGGCGACATGATGGTCGAGTTCGACGGCAAGGCGATCCAAAACCTGAACGATTATGCTTATGCCCTCCGTTCCAAACAGCCAGGTGATATTGTAGCGGTGGTGGTCAAGCGCAACGGCCAGGACGTCAAAGTCGATGTGACGCTGGAAGCGAGGAGATGACGATGAAGCTGAGAACCATAGTTGCGGCCTCCACGATGGCCGCGCTGGGATTGAGCGCGGCGATTTCCGTGGCGTCCAAGGCGGCCGCGCCCGCACAGCCGGCGGCGCTGCCCCAGCCCGCCCCGAAGCCGATCCAGCCGCACCGTCAGGAAATCCATCTGCGCAACATCAAGCAGCTGACCAATGGCGGCGAAAATGCCGAGGCTTATTTTTCGGCGGACGGCAAGCAGATCATCTTCCAGTCGACCCGCGAGCCGTACAAATGCGACCAGGAATTCATCATGAATGCCGACGGGTCGAATGTGAAACTGGCGAGCACCGGCCAGGGGCGCACGACCTGCGGCTATTTCACGCCCGACGGCAAGCGCTTCATCTATGCCTCGACGCATCTGGGCTCGCGCGACTGCCCGCCGGTGGCCGACCGTACGGAAGGCTATGTCTGGGCGATCTATCCCTCGTTCGACATTTTCTCCGTCAATCTGGACGGCTCGGACATGAAGCGGCTGACCACGACGCCGGGTTATGACGCCGAAGGCACGATCTCGCCGGACGGGAAAAAGATTCTCTTCACCTCGGCGCGCGATGGCGATCTCGAACTCTATGACATGAATCTGGATGGCACCAATCAGCGGCGGCTGACGCATGATCTGGGTTATGACGGCGGCGGTTGGCATTCGCAGGACAGCCAATGGATCGTGTGGCGCGCCAACCGGCCCAAGACGCCCGCGGAGGTGAAGCGCTACAAAGATCTCTTCGCCAAGGATTTGGTGATGCCGGCGAAGATGGAATTGTTCGTCATGAAAGCCGACGGCACGCAGCAGAAGCAGATCACCTTCAACGGCGCGGCGAATTTCGCGCCCTATTTCGTGCCGGACGGCAAGCGCATCATCTTCGCCTCCAACATGAACGATCCGCGTGGCGGCAATTTCGATCTCTTCATCATCAATCGCGACGGCACCGGTCAGCAGCAGATCACCTTCGACGAGAATTTCGATGGATTTGCGATGTTCAGCCCCGACGGGAAAAAGCTCGTCTGGGAATCGGACCGCAACTCGCCCACACCGGGCAGCACGAATGTCTTCATCGCCGATTGGGTGGAGAATCCGTAACATGGTGGCCAATTCCGGTTTCGCAAGGGTCGGGCTTGCGGCAATCCTCGCTTCCGTCGCCGGCGCAGCCGCCGCCACGCCGACCGCCACGATCCAGACCTCGATGGGCGACATCGTCATCGAACTCGACCGCGAGCACACACCGGCCACCGTGGACAATTTCGTGCGCTACGCCAAAGAGGGCCATTTCGACGGCACCGTGTTCTATCGCGTAGTGCCGGGCTTCGTGATTCAGGCCGGCAGCTATGACGCCATGGGCAAGCCGCGCGGCGTGCATGACCCCATACCGCTCGAGACCGCCAACGCCCAGCACCATTTGCGCGGCACAATCGCCATGGGCCATGGCGATGATCCCAATTCGGCGCGGGCGGAATGGTTCATCAATTTGGCTGACCAGCCGACCTTCGACCGGCTGCCCGAGGACATGGACAACAAGACGGGCTATGCCGCGTTCGGCCATGTCACGGGCGGCATGGACGTGGTCGACGCCATCTCGAAAGTGCCGTTGGGCGGGGGCATCGGGCCGTTTGCCGACGCGGCGCCGCTGATGCCGGTGACAATCCAGAAAGTCGTCATTTCCAACTGATCGAGATTCAGGCGGCGAGGTCCATCGGGCCGGCGCGCCACAGGGCGATCAGACCCGCTTCGATATCGCGCGCGTCGGTGAGGCGGCACAATTGCGCCTTGGCGGCGCGGCGGGCTTGCGCGCACAAGGGCTGCGGCGCGTTCTCGATGTACCAGCCGAGATGCTTGCGGAAAATCTTCAATCCCATCGCATCGCCATAGAAGCGCAGGCTGTCCGCGAGATGATCCAGCACGATTGCGAGACGCTGTTCCAATGCGGGTTCCGCGCAAGGCCCGCCTGTTTGCAGCGCGCAGTCGAGCGCGGTGGCGATCCACGGACGTCCATAGGCGCCGCGTCCGATCATGACCGCGTCGGCGCCCGATTGGCGCAACGCCTCGCGCGCCGAGCCGGCATCGACCACATCGCCATTGACGATGACGGGCAGTCTCGTCGCGGCCTTCACCTGCGCCACGGCGCGCCAATCGGCAGTGCCGGAATAGAATTGCTGGCGCGTGCGGCCATGCACGGTGATTGCCTTGACACCTGCCGCTTCGGCGCGCGCAGCCAGTTCCGGCGCGTTCTTCGATACATCGTCCCAGCCGAGCCGCATCTTCAGCGTCACCGGCCGCGACGTCGCGTCGACGGTTGCGCGGATCAGGCTTTCCGCATGATCCAAATCCCGCATCAAGGCCGAGCCCGACGCAGCTCCCGTCACTTCCTTGGCCGGGCAGCCCATATTGATGTCGATGATATCCGCGCCCGCCACTTCGGCGAGCTTTGCACCCTTGGCGAGCCAGCGCACCTCACGTCCCACGAGCTGCACCACCATCAGCGGCAGGCCCTCGCCCACCGCGGCGCGGCGCACGACATCGGGACGCCCGGCGGCGAACATTTCGCATGCCACCATTTCGGTCGCGACATAGGCCGCCCCGAGCTTGGATGCGGCGCGGCGGAACGGCAGGTCGGATACCCCCGTCATCGGCGCAATCAGCACGCGTGCCGCAACCGCGACGCCGCCGATGGCGAAGCCGTGGTTCTTGAGGTCGGGCGTGCTATGGTCACGGATCATCGCCATCTCATGGATGTTTTTGCGTCATGACGCAACCGGGACAATTTCGCGTCTTTCCCCGCCTGGGCCTGAAGGGTTGGGCGGTGGTCATTCTGTGGCTTTCGCTTCTCGCCGCGGTGCTGATCACGTTTACGCTGATCGCTTTTGGCATCTTCCTGTTCCTGTTGCCGGTCTTCGTGATCATGACGCTGCTGTATATTTTGTTTCCGCGCATGCGCGGCGCGCAAAGACGCCGCGAGCAGAAGACCACGATCATCGATGGCGAATACCGCATCGTTGAACGCGATTCGTCCGAGGAAGGGCGTTAGCATGGACAAGGATGAACTGACCAAATGGGCGCTTTCCAATGGCTGGCAGATGATCGGCGGCTATCTCAGCCTGACGAAGCCGCGTCCTCCTCATGAGGCGATTGTTCGCCTGATTTTCAAGAGCACGCTGGTCAATCTCGAGGTCAAAAAGCCCGTCGGCAAATGGGAAAAGGTGGCAGGCGCCGCTTACAACAAGATCACGCCCGACGAAGAGACCGGCTTCCCGAGAGGCTTGAGCCTCGACACCATTTCGGGCTTCACCATGCTGATGCAGGACAACAAAAACCGCATGGTGTTCGCGAAAATGACCGCGCCGAAATCCGAAGGCCCCTAGCCGTCGAACTGCATCACATGCAGTCCGGCGTTCCAGTCGCTGACATACATCAGACCGGACGGCGTGACATAGCAATCGCAGGTCATGGCGCATTTGGCGACGTTGGGCCTGGGATCGATCATCTTCTTCGGCACCGGCGGCACCCAATAGGCGATTTCCTTGGGCTGAAACTGATCCTTGATGTCGAACACGCGCACGCCGGCATCGTGATAGGTGGCGAAGATCGTCTCTTCGCTCTGAAATGAGCCGGGCCGGTTCTCATGCAAATTGTGCGGTCCCAGATTGCCGAGCTTGCAGTAATCGTTGCGGTCGGACGGCGTGGGCATCGTGGCGATGGGCACGGGGTTGTCCTCGGCGCGCACATCCAGCACCCAAGTGTAGAAATTCCCCTTGGCGCAGAAATCCGCGTTGGATTCATCGGCCACCACGGCGAGCTTGCGCCCCGGCAGCGGCAAAGGCGTGTGCGTGCCGCCCGGGAAGGGCGGAGACCAATTGATGTGCGACAGCAGCTTCGGGTTCGCAGGATCGCTGATGTCGTGGATGGTGAAGCCGCCATCGCGCCAGGCCGCATAGCCGCGGTTTCCGGCGGTGATCATGTGATGCAGCGCATAGCGCTTGCCCTTGGGCGTCTTGTCTTGCTCGCCGGCGGCGCGGTTCATGCCGGGCAGCCACCATTTCGAGACGATCTCGGGCTTGGTGATGGTCTTCAGATCCACGATGCAGAGGATGTGATCGGTGAAGCCGTCGAAATGCGCCGACACATAGGCATAGCGTCCGCCCGGCCACCACAGCCGGTTGATGCCGATGCCGGGCATGGGGAGGAACGCGATCTCCCTGGGCTCGGCCGGTTTGGAAATGTCGTGGATCGAAAGCCCGGCGCGGAAGGGCTGGCGGTTGGTGAGGCTGTCGGCGAGCGTGTTCTCGAAATAGCCGCGCAAGGAATCGTAGGACTGCATCCGCACGATGTTCGCGCCATTGGCGAGCAGCATCAGATCCTCGGCCACCTGCAGATGATGGGTGCGGGTGTTGGCGCCGGTGGTGAAGAAATTCACCGGCTTCAGATTGCGCGGATCGCGCGCATCCAGCGTGGTGACCCCGTCGCTGAACATGTGCCCGACATAGAGATGGCCGCGGTTCAGCATGATCTGAACACTGTCGGGCCTGCCGCCCAGGTCGCTATAGGAGATGTGCTTGATGCGCCGGCTGGCGATGCCTTCCGGAGGGATCGGGGGCGACGGCGCAGGCTGGGCGAGGCTCGCTCCCGGATAGGACGAGGCGGCCGTCATTCCAACCAATCCGGCCATGCCGGCAAGCGAAGCGCGTCGTGTGATCATAGGAGCTGTCATTCTATCCGCGAGGGTTTCCCGTTTTTCCGCCGCACCCTTTTGACGGGCGCGTTTCGGATCAGCGTGACCATAGCAGTCCAGGCGCGTGCGCGGAACATCCTCATTGTCCCGCCGGTTGTGAGATGTGAACTGGATAAACGCCCTATTCATCGCGCATTCAGCCGCGCGCGCCCACTATTCTTGCCTGCATTCTCTGGGGAGCCGAACGCCGTGTTGAGGGCGTTTACCTGTTGCGCTCTTATCCTTCTGACGGCCTGTAACCCCGCGGCCATCCGCGATTCCAATCTGCGGAGCGCGGCGCGCGAGGCCGCAGAGACGCGTTTCGCCGCGGAATGCGGGACCGTCACCGTTCCGGACCGCGCCTTCCTTCCCATCGACATCACCGGCGACGGGCAGGATTCCTATGTGCTCTCCTTTGCTCGCGTGGGTTGCGAGAAAATTCCCGCTTTGTGGGCCACGCCCGGCAACAGCCTGTTCCAGGTTTGGACCAATGCGGGCGGAAATCCGCGTCTGGTCCTGGAACAGCCCATGGCCGGGTTCCGCCACGATTATAAGACCGCAATGCTGATCACCGATCAGCAGGGCCGTTCCTGCCCCGCGGGTTCGGGCGTTGAGACGTGTCGCGTTGTCTATCGCTGGGACAGGACCGCACGCGCGCTCATCATCGTAGAGCGTCATCTGAGGCCGGCTGAGCCTCTGCCGGTCTCGGGAATCGTGGCGGCTCGCGCCGGTAACCATGGCTTTGCAGGCTCTCCCTAGAGGAAGCTCAAGCTCGGCATTTTCGTCGTTTGCGCGCGCTGGCACCGCTCGCAATTTGGCGCGTTGTTTCCCCGAGAGCACGAGTGTCGGAACAGCCGTCAGGGGACGGACGCACTCAGCCCAAGGAGAAACGCGATGAGAAAGACCATCTTGCCTCTGCTGTTGTTGTCGGCGGCGGCTTTTGCCACGCCCGCGGCAGCCAATTATTTCAGCAACCCGGCCGCCGGCGTGAATCTGAACGTCGGCTCGGCGCCCAATCCCAAGCCCGCGGAAGTGCGGACTGTCACCGAGACCGTCCGTGAACGGATTGTCGAGGCCGAACCCCCGGCACCGCCTCCGCCGCCGCCCGCGCCTCCGGTGGGAAAG